>Ga0210398_10000031_pt1 | contig 164478 bp, 129 predicted proteins | sample IncBWC4OmetaG_FD_161047 | JGI IMG/M metagenome (GOLD analysis project Ga0210398, IMG submission 161047) | Forest soil microbial communities from Barre Woods Harvard Forest LTER site, Petersham, Massachusetts, United States - Inc-BW-C-4-O | ecosystem: Environmental > Terrestrial > Soil >... | reverse complement strand
CGCGCGAATTCTGGACCTGAGCATATCGGGCTGCTATATCGAAACAGCCTTGGTTAATCTGGGGCGCGGCACACAGGTAGAGGTCTACTTTGTGACGAATCAGCTTCAGTTCCGGGTGCTTGGAAATGTGGCTGTGCTGCGCCGTAAACGCGGGGCGGGGATTGCGTTTGCGAATGTGAGCCCTCGGCGGGTCCTCCAGATCGCGACGCTGGTAGGGGAACTGGCCGAGCAGCAAGTTAAGGGCTGAGCCAAGCAAAAAGCCCGCTCGGAAGCGGGCTCAATGCTGCACAAGGAAGGCGTTCTTCCGGGTTACGATGCCCCATTGCCCGACCCGGCCTGAACGTGCTCGGTCGCGTGGTTGCCATGCGCGACAGCAGCCGTGCAGGTAGGCTGACCGGCGGTCGGGTAGGGGTTGTTCTCCGTACCGGTGAGAATGCCGCTATTGGGGTTGAGCTGGTAACCGGTGATTGAGTTATCCAGGAAGTTAGAGGTATAGAGAAAGCGGCCCAACGCCGGTTCAATCATCACACAGGTGGGGCCTGTCTTGGTGGCAAAGCTGGCGCTCGCCAGGCTGGACGGGGCACCCGTGCCCTGATCGATGGTGTAGGCGCTGATGTCGTTTGAATTGTAGTTGGCGACGTAGATGAACATCCCATTGGGAGAGACGGTCACCGCATCTGGAAAGACATCCGTCTTGAAGGGGCCGTTCTGCACCGGCACGAGAACCCCGCTGGTCTGGATGCCGTAGGCGATCAGCTGGTTCGTAGCGCTGTCCGTCGTGTAGAAAAACCGCCCCGTAGGATCGCTCGCGCTGGCATTGGGCGCGACTCCGGCAGGGAAGGGACTGCCGGCAATCGGAGTGAGCGGGCCTCCGCCGCTGCCAGTGGAGAAGGAGAACGCTGAGATGGTTCCGGCTTGTGCAGCGGTATTGGTATTCACCACGTAGACGAAATCGAGTGGGGCATTCGTTGAAGTGAGCGCAGTAACGTTAACGCTGGACGGGTTGAACTGGACCGGCCAGTAGGGCAGATTGCCATTGGCTATGTTGGTGCCGAGGCTACCGTCAGAGTTGACAGGATAGACGACCACAGCGCCAGGGCCAGGATTGGCCGGGGTAAATCCCGCCTGGAAGGTGTCGACGACGAATAGCAAAGTTCCTGCGGCGTTGATGGTGATAGCCGTTGGCTCCGTTCCCGGTGTGTTGTAGGTGTGCTGAGGATAAAGCTTGCCATCGGTGCCTATGGCGTAGTCAACAACGGTATTGTCGTCGTGATAAACGACGTACAGGTATTTCCCGTTCGGCGAAGTTACCAGGGCCACTGGGTTACGGCCGGGAAAGCTGTATGGGGAGTCCGGAATCTGGGTCAGGGCACCGGAGCCCTGTTCGAGGCTATAGACGGCGATCTGGCCGGGATTCTGTTTCGACGCCGTAACAAATACATAATCGACGATATTGCTTACACCACAAGAGGTAATTCCAAGTCCTATGCCAATAGAGACTGCGGCGGCCAGCAGAGCGTGGCCCGATTTGCTGAACTTCATGCGCTTCCTTCGTCCTGGCCAAGAGCACAGGCTGCGGTTTTGGGATCGCTCCCGCTTGAATTGTAAAAGCTTGCGCCGCTTTCGGCTAGCTGCTTCGGACTGTTCGCGTCCTGTTAAAGCAGGACGGCCCGCGTACGCGAGCCGTCAAGCCCTGTAGCAACTGTATACAAGCTAGTCAGTATGTCCGCTGGCGACACACCATGTGGGGTTGCCGACCGTGGCATAGCTCGTGTTGTTGCGGAGATCGGTCAACACGCCCGAGTTGGGATCGAGTACGTGACCGGTGACCGTACTGCTGACGAAGTCGGCGGTATAGATGTACTGATTGGAGGGATCCTCCAAAATGCACTGCGGTCCGGAACCGGTGGGCGTGGTGCCTCCGGCGATGGGGGCCAGAACTCCGTTGGCGGCGATCGTGAAGCCGGTGATCACGCTGTTGGGATTGGTGGTGCCCGAAGAGGGACCGGCATTCGCGATATAGAGGAACTTGGTCTTGCTGTCAGAGGTCAAGGCAATGGGATTGGAAGCCGTGGCCGTGTTCGGAGCGGGGCTGCCGGTGACCGCTTGCAGCAGACCGTTCGCGCCGATGGTGTAGTTGAAGATCCGATTTCCGCCGGTATCGAGCACGTAAATATATTTCGACGCCTGATCGCTGTTTATGGCGCTGATCTGGTCGGCAGTGGTAACCTGTTCGGAGTTCTGAGTAAGGGTGAGCTGGCCGGTGCTGCTGTTGAGGGCGTATTCGAAAATAGTCTGCGTTTGACCGGTGGCCGGCTCAGGACCATTGTCGGCCACGAAGACGAAACCGGCCGAGATCTTCTGGTCGATGGGGTAGCAGCCGACCGGGAAGGTAGTAAGCTGGGCCCCGGTGGTGGGGTTCTGCACCTGGTTGTTCGTGATCAGCGAAAGACGGCCGGTATTGTTATCGACGCTGAAGGCGGTCAGATCACCGACGGGATGCCAGAGGCCGGCGGTGGTTGGATCCGGGCACGGAAACGCGTCGCTCTGGACATTCGATGCCGTGACGATATCTCCAGCGGCATTTGTCTGCGGTGTGTATTCGTCGAGCACATAGAGAAAAGACCCGGCCGAACTGAACCCCAAGCGGAAAGAGTTCGTTCCCTGGCTGGTATAACTCTGCTGGAAGGCAAGTGTCCCGTTGCCGCCGATGGAGAAGACAGCGATGTTGGCCCCCTTGTAGGTGACGTTGCCGGAGGCGTCAGTGGTGGGCGCACCTTCATTGAGCACATAGAGGAAACGCCCGCTGGTGGAAACGACGGCACGGACGGGATCGGTGCCGCCGGATCCGAATGGAGATTTGGATACGGCTGTCAGATTGCCCGTATTGTTTAGGATATTGAAGCCGCCAATCTGGTTGTATTGACTACCGGTCACATAGAGATAGGCGACGGTAAAGTTGTTGCTGCATGAGGTGATGCCAAAACCGAGACCGAGGGACACAACCAGAGCCAGACCAATCTGGCCGAATTTCTTGAACTTCATGCGCTTCCTTCATCCTGGGTGAAACCAGGCAACTGGATCGGGATCGCTCCCGTATGTGCATTGTAAAAGCTAGAAACGCTTTCGGCTAGCAAAGAGCACGGATTAGCTGTCCAGGACGACAACCAGGGACGAGTAATAGACGCTCGATCCCTGACTTTGTCAGTCTTGAACCCTGTGTTCTTACCAGACAACGCAGGGCTTATCCGGCATCATGGGCTGGCCTTTGTGGCAACCGAAGGCCTTGCCGAACTGGTCGAAGTTTCGCACGGCTCCGTTCGTCCGGAACATCCCCGGCGAATGAGGATCAGTGCGGGCGGAGACGCGAGCCGCTTCGTCGGTACGGTTCTCGCACCAGATTTGGGCGTAGGAGATGAAAAACCGCTGCGCTGGAGTGTAGCCGTCTATCTTCTGCGACTCGGCATTGCCGCCCTCGCTGGCCAGAACGCTCATGAGCGCCTGATAAGCGATGCGAAGGCCGCCATTGTCGGCGGTGTTTTCGCCGAGGGTGAGCTTTCCGTTCAGCTTTTGCCCGGGGACCGGTTCGAAGCTGCCATATTCGTCGGCCTCGCAACCGGTGCGTTCGTCGAAGGCGCTGCGGTCGGCCGGAGTCCACCAGTTCTTGACGTTGCCCTCGGCATCGAACTTACTCCCCTGGTCGTCGAAGCCGTGGGTCATTTCGTGGCCGATGACGACGCCAATGGCTCCGTAATTGACGGCGGGATCCTTGGAATTATCGAAGAACGGCGGTTGCAGGATGCCAGCGGGAAAGTTGATGTCGTTATTGCTAGACCGGTAGTAGGCGTTCACCGTCGGTGGTGTCATGCCCCACTCTTTTTCGTCGACGGGTTGACCAATCTTCTTGAGATCGCGGGCAAGCTCAAAGGCTTCTGCACGTTGTATGTTGCCGACCAGATCGTCGCGCGTTATTTTGAGCTTCGAGTAATCGCGCCACTTCTCCGGATAGCCGATATTCTGGCGGAATGCAGCGAGCTTGGCTTCAGCCTGCTTCTTTGTCTCGGGAGTCATCCAGGGCAGTGTCTGGATATCCTGATCCAGCGCCTTTTCGAGAGCAGCAACAAGCTTTTCCATGTTTGCCTTGGCTTCGGGGGAGAAGTTCTCCTTTACCCAATCCTGTCCGACTGCTTCGCCCATAGCGCGGTCCGTGAGGGACGTGCAGCGCTTCCAGCGGGCCTCCTGCTCGGCCTGTCCCTGCAGCGTCTTCTGGAAGAAGCCAAAGTTGAGATCGAGATAAGAGCTGGAAAGCCAGGGTGCCGCCGAATTGAGAGCGTGGAAGCGAAGATAGCTCTTAATGCTGTCGAGGCTCTGGTTCTCGAGAACTTCGTTCATTGCCTTGAAAAACTCCGGCGTACCGATGTTCAGCTCGTGAATCGTGGGCGCGGGCGTAGCGGACAAGTAGGTTGCCCAATCAAAATCGGGAGCCAGCGTATTCAGCTCCGAGACGGGAAGCAGGTGATAGCGCTTGTTCGGATCACGCAGATCGACGCGCGGCATCGAACCTTTGGCCAGAGAGGTTTCGATGGCAAGAACGCTGTCTGCTTCGGCCGCTGCTTTGTCGTCGTTGTCCCCGGCGAGTCTGAACAGCGCGACCGCGTACTCCTTATATTGCTGGCGGATCTTCGTCATGCGCTCGTCGTCGAGGATGTAGTAGTCGCGGTCGGGCAGGCTGAGGCCACTTTGGAATGCCGCCGCGATCTGGCGTGCCGAGTCTTTCTCGTCCTGCTCGCTGCCGAAGCGAAAGAAGACTCCGGTGGCATCGTCGACCTGGAGGCGGGCGACCAGTGTGGCCAACCCTTTCTTGTCAGACAGAGCAGCGATGCTGGCCAGAACGGGCTGGATGGGTTTGTCCCCCAGTCGATCGGCGAGCTCCGAGTCCATGCACGCCGCATAGAAGTCGCCGTACTTGCGCTGTAGCGCGGTCTTAGGATCGTTGGCAGCCCGATTGAGGTCAACCCAGAGCAGGTAGCGGTCGACCTCGCGAAGTTCATTGAAACGGCCCCAGCGAGACTGGTCGCCGGGAATAGGATTGTTCTTGCGCCAGTTGCCGCAGGCATAGGCGTAGAAGTCGGTGCATGGGTCGACCGACTTGTCGATGGCGCTGATGTCGAAGCTCTGGATCGGTTTTGGCTTGACGGGAACAGCGCCTGAGGGACTGTCGGCGGGCGCGAATGTGTTCTGGGCGAAAGCAAGACTACTGCAAAATAGAAGTGTGCTGGCAAAATGAAAAATCTTCATGTGCTCCTCAACCAAGAAAAGTGGCCTGCGTCGGCGCAGATGGGCCGGGCGCCGGGCGGAAAAACGCGCACGGAGAGAAAATATCACGGCATGTGCTGAGGCTGCACCATTCGGTGTGGGTCGGCCTGAAAAGATCAAGAGGCGTTAAAAGATCTTGAGGTGAATGGTCAGGTACGTTTTCGGGTTCTTGCGAATCGCAGTAACCAGGTCACTGGCATTGGAGACTAGCTCGTCGGCGTGCTTGTAGAGCGCCGGATTCTTCACGAGCTGGCCGACGGTGCCTTCGCCCTTATCGACACCGGCGAGGATGGAGTCGAGCCGGGTGATCGTGTCTTTCAGCTTCTCGGCAAATTGAGGGTCCTTGGCCATCACGCCGATAGCCCCTCTGCCGGCATTGACGTCGGCGAGAAGCTGATTGAGATTCTGTGATGACTGGCGCAGGTTGTTGTAGACGGTCTCATCCTTGAGCAGCTTGCCGATGGTGCCGTGGCCTTCGTCGAGCTGCTGGGCGACGTGCTGCAGACGCTCGACGGTGTCGTTGGCGCGGTTGTAGAGCGTGTCATCAGCGACCAGTTTGCCGATGGATCCCTTGCCGCTGCTGAGCCCGTCAACCAGGGCCTGAATTTCGTTTACGGCCAGCAGAGCCTTGTTGTACAGGGTGGGATCGTTGATGAGCTGGCCGATGGAACCCTTTCCGCTATTGAGAGAGTCAACGAGGTTGTCGACCTTGGCGAGGATGGTGTTGAGCTGCTCGATGGTCCCCTGGCTGGACTTAATTACGTCGGTCAGGTTGGGAGTCTCAGTGGTCTTGAGCTCGCCGCCGTTCTGCAATGCAGGACCGGTAGCGAATTTGCTGTTGATGTTGACAACTGTATCGCCGAGGACGCCAATGGTTTCGAGGCTGCTCTTTGAGTCAGTGTGAAGGGCGGCCGAGTATCGCTTTCCGAGCCGCATGATGACCTCGACCGGAGTGAGTTTGCGCTCGGGCACAATGCGGATGTCCTTGACGGTGCCGATGGAGACCCCCTCAAGGTTTACGGGCGCGCCGATCTTGAGTCCCGCAGAATTCTCGAAGTAGGAGACGACGGTAATCTTTCCGCTCAAAAAGCCGCCGCCTGTGTTGTTCGACATCAGGAAGACGAGCGCTGTGAGGGCGCACAATGCCACGACGACCAGCACGCCGACCTTAAGTTGAGACCACTGGACCTGCTGCTGGCTGGGCAATGCTTCCCTCGGGATACGATCTTATGGCACGAACAACTGCTCTGGCTGTGAGAATACCAAACAGAGCATTCGGACCTCGTAGGAACCCCGCTTTTGGATGCTCGATCAGGCCGCCCTGTTGCAGAAAGAGGCCCGCATCGCCGCAGGTGGCACCTATGGTTCCGTTTTGGAACACGCAATTAATTTTCGAGGTGGACCGCGGCCATGGCGCTGGTGGTGCTGTGCGTCAACGATAGGGAGATGTGGCGAACTCCCAGCTGGGCGGCGATCTCGCTGGCGCGTCCGGTGAAGTAGAGATTGGGGCGGTGACCGGGCTTGCGCCGGACCTCGAGTTCCTTCCAGGTAACGCCATGCTGAATGCCGGTGCCGAGGGCCTTGGCTGCCGCTTCCTTGGCGGCAAAGCGGGCTGCGAAGCTTTCTGCGCTGTTCTTCTTGCGCTGGCAGTAAGCAATCTCCTCGGGAGTAAAGACGCGGGTGAGAAAGCGCATGCCAAAGCGGGCAATAGACTGGGCGATACGGTCGATTTCAATGATGTCGATGCCGGTTCCGACGAGCATGAAGGCAACTTAAATCATTTTGACGGCACGTGTAAGTGGAGAGCGTGGGCTACGGTGCGAGATTCTGAGAGGTTTTTAACTCCAGGGAAGTCCCATCGCCGGACAGTTAACGGATCGACGGCGCAATCCGATCAAACAAGTGTGCGCAACGGTTACGAATCCGATGTTTCCGAGGGCTCCGGTGGCTCAGACGGATGGATGCTGAGGCTGACGGCGTTAAGCCGGGAGGAACCGGAGAGAACCGTGCGCCTTCTCAGCGGCGCTTTGTTGGCCTGTGGCGGATGGGTGCTGACGAGGACTCGGGAGAATGGGATTGCGGCATTGGATTTCGAGTTCGCCCGCGCCGCATGCGTGGAAATTTACGCGGTGCTTATTGGCTGCGGCCTGGAGCTGAGCCGCGATTCGCACTTGCGGATGGCGGAGCTGTGCCATTGCACGAAGAACCTGATCGAGAGCAAGGCATTTGATATTGCCCGTGTGGACCTGGTCGTTTACAGCAGCGGCTCGAAGCGTTCTCGCGATGAATCGCAGGCGTCGCTGCCGGGCTGATCGGGATCGGTTCATCCGGCTTCGACCAGACCGTAGCGACGCTGCCAGGCTTCTCGAAGGCGGGCCCACACACGTTTTTTCTCGTCCTCGGTAGCCTCGGCATCTGCGTGCTCGACGAAACGCGAGGATTCTTCTTTCGCCAGCTCGAGCAGGACGCGGTCTCGCACCAGGTTTGCAACTCGAAAATCAGGCAGGCCGGCCTGACGTGTGCCGAAGAATTCTCCCGGACCGCGCAGTTGAAGATCCAATTCCGCGAGTTCGAAGCCATTTTGCGTGCGCACCATGGCAGCGAGGCGCTCCTCGGCCTGGGGTGAGATTTTTCCACCGGTCATGAGGATGCAGTACGACCTGGCAGCTCCTCGGCCCACGCGTCCGCGGAGCTGATGGAGCTGTGCTAGGCCAAAGCGCTCGGCATGTTCAATGACCATGACGCTGGCGTTGGGAACGTCGACGCCGACTTCGATGACCGTGGTTGAGATCAGGACATCGATCTCGCCACGCTGGAAGCGGCGCATGATCACCTCTTTTTCGTCGGCATCGAGACGGCCATGCAGAAGCCCAAGGCGCAAGCCACTCAGATGCGTAGCACGCAGGTTCTCGTACATCTCAGTCGCCGATTTCAGTGTCGGCTTCTCGAAGAGTGACGTGGTTTTCTTCTGCGTTTTCGCGGTTGAAGATTTCTTCGCCGGCTTTGTGTCCTCTTGGGTATCAGGCGGCGCGAAGTCGAGCTCAGGCTGGTCGTCCTTTGGTCCTTCGATGACGGGATAAACGATGTACGCCTGATGGCCACGTTTGACCTGGTCGCGAAGGAGCTTCCACACGTCTTCGGCGCGCTCGTCGGACACCTGTTTGGTGACGATGGGTGTGCGGCCCGGGGGAAGCTCGTCGAGTACGCTGAGGTCGAGGTCTCCATAAAGAGACAGGGCAAGGGTACGCGGGATGGGTGTCGCGGTCATGACCAGAACATCCGGTTCGGCGGCATTCGGTTTTTTCATGAGGCGGAAGCGCTGCAGAACACCGAAGCGGTGCTGCTCGTCGACGACGACCACGCCCAGGTTCGCAAAGTCGACTTTTTCTTCGATCAGAGCGTGCGTTCCGATCACGAGGTCGGCCTCGCCATGGAAGATGCGGCGGCGGGCAAGCTTCTTCTTCTCGTCGTCGAGCGACCCGGTAAGCAGGACAATGCGATATTTCCGGGACGATTTTTCGAGCACCTTGCGGGCGGCGAGGTAGTGCTGCGTGGCGAGGATCTCGGTCGGGGCCATGAGTGCGGCCTGGCAGCCGTTTTCTATGACGACGAGCATGGCCTGCAGAGCCACGATAGTTTTGCCGGAGCCGACATCGCCCTGAAGCAGACGACGCATGGGTGATGGCTTGCGCATGTCGGAGACGATTTCCCCGAGCGCACGCTTCTGCGCCGTGGTGGGATGAAAGGGCAGGATCTGGCGGATCGCTTCACGCACTTTATCGTTGGTCTCAAAGGCGAAGCCTGCGCGCTCCTTCATTTTGCGGCGCTTGAGTTCCAATCCGCATTCGAGATAGAAGAGCTCTTCAAAGATGAGACGCTTGTGCGCCGCTGTTGCCGAGGCCTGAAGCAGGGACATGGGCGTTCCCGCAGGCGGAAAATGCACAGCGCGCAGCGATTCTTCACGGCAAGGCATGTTGAGGCGCGCCAGCAGGGCTGCAGGCAGCGTTTCCGGCACCTGGCCGCGAAGTTCTTCAAGCAGGTTGTACACGATACGGCGAATCCATCGCGAAGCCAGGCGACTGCCGCTGAGCGACTCATACACCGGAGTGATGCGGCCTACTTCCAGCAGGCGGGTTTCGTCGTCGGCGTCTTCGGGCAGGATTTCAAATTGCGGCTGGATCATTTTGAAATTGCGCGTGGAACGCGAGGGCTCGACCTTGCCGTAGAGGGCGACCATCTGTCCGGGCCTGAATTTGCCTTCGAGATACGTGCCGTGAAACCACATGCACTTCAACGTAGACAGATTCTGCCCGACCGTCATTTCGAAGATGGGCATCGAGCGCGTGCGGAGCAGAACCGTGCCCCGAACCTCAGCAATGACGCTGGCCATCTCGCCGGGAGTGAGATCCGTCAATGCGCGGGGATGCAGGCGGTCTTCATAACGGAAGGGCAGGTGATAGAGAAGGTCTTCGACGATGGCGATGCGCTTTTCCGCGAGCGTCTTTGCGATCTGCGGGCCGATGCCTTTAACGAACTGAACAGGGGTGTCTAACTGAACCACATTGCGATGCTAGCAGGTGCTGCGCGCACGGCGATCCCGCTTCGCGCGGGCACACTCATAGATCGTGGAGAAAGGAACATTCGACCTGCGAGCTATTTTCAACAGCAGCCAGTCAAATATGGTCGGGTTCACGGAAGAAGTATAGCGAGGTGACCTGACGTGTCAATTTGTTGTTACGGACGCCGGTTGGACATCGAATGCTGCCTGTTAAACTTTCAGGGAATCCAGAAGAAAGCAAAAGAGTGGACATGACGCCTGTTGTCGCGCTGGACCGAATCTCCAAGTCTTACGAAAGCAAGATCGCGGTCAAGGATTTGAGCCTTCAGATTGATGAGGGCATCATGTTTGGTCTGCTTGGTCCGAACGGGTCGGGGAAAACGTCGACCATCCGCATGATGATCGGCATTACCATGCCGGATTCGGGGTCGGTGAGCCTCTTCGGCAAGCCCTTCACCCGCGACAGTCTGAAGCGCGTGGGGTATCTGCCGGAAGAGCGCGGTCTGTACAAGAAGATGAAAGTGATGGATCAGCTCGTCTTCATGGGCGAACTGCGCGGGCTCGACCCAGCGGTTGCCGGTCGACGGGCCCACGACTGGTGCGAGCGCATGCAGATCCTGGAGGCGGTGGGGAAGAAGACCGAAGAGCTCTCCAAGGGCATGCAGCAGAAAATTCAATTCATCACGACCTTGTTACACGATCCAGAACTGGTCATCATGGACGAGCCGTTTTCGGGGCTCGATCCGGTGAACGCAACGCTGCTACAGGACACGCTGGTTGAGCTACGGAAGGCGGGCAAGGCAATTCTGTTTTCAACGCATCGCATGGACCAGGTAGAGAAGCTATGCGATTCGATCTGCCTGATCAACCGCGGCCACCCGGTGCTGCAGGGGGGCATGCGCGAGGTGAAGTCAAGGTATGAACGCAATCATATTGTGATGACCTATGAGGGCGACAGTTCGTTCCTGCAACACCCCGCGATCGCCAGCTTCAAGGACTATGCGGGGCAGGCCGAGATCCAGCTGAAGCCGGGCGCGAATGCGCAGGATCTGCTGCGCGAGGCTGTGCAGAAGGCAAAGGTCACGAGATTTGAGCTGGTGGAACCGTCGCTGGAGGAGATCTTTATCCGGACGGTCGGAGAGAAAGTCGATGCGTGAGATTCTTCTAATTGCGAAACGAGAGTATCTGGAGCAGGTTCGGGGCAAAGCCTTCAAAGTCACAACGATTCTGATCCCCGTGATCTTTGCCGTGGTGATAGGGATCTCGGTGCTGGCGGGGAAGTATTCCGGCTCCGGTAAACATCTCGCCGTCGCGGCAAACAATCTAACGCTGGCTGAAGATGTCCGGCTCCAGCTGCTCACTGACAAGGTCGCGAATCTGAACGTCGATGTAATCGCTCCCGCCGCCGATTCCGACCGGCAAAAACTGGTTGATGAGGTGAGCCAGAAGCAGATCGACGGATTTCTGTGGCTCACTCAGGACGCGAACGGCAAGACGGCAGCAGTTTATGCAGGACGCTCCTCAGGCGATTTCTCGACCGCGTCAAGGCTTGACGAAGCAGTCGACCGTGCCATCTTGCAGCAGCAGTTGACCATCCATGGCATTACCGCAGACGATGCTGCCGGGTTCACCAAAGGCATCAAGATCAAGACCCGCCAGGTGAGGGACGGCATAGAAGTCGACAGCAGCACGTTCGGCACCTTCATCGCCGCGTATGTTATGGCATTTCTGCTGACTTTTACGGTCATGATGTACGGCATGAATGTGGGGCGCTCTGTAATCCAGGAGAAGACTTCGCGAATTTTTGAAGTGATGCTCTCGACTGTCGAGCCAAAGGACATGCTCGCCGGGAAACTGATCGGAATCGGCGCCGTGGGGCTCACGCAACTGGCTATCTGGGCTTTTGCTGCCGCCATCTTCTCCGGCAGCGCGCTGGCCGCCACCCTGATGACGGACAATTTCAAGGTTCAGATTTCCGTTCCTCAAATCGCACTCTTCGCCGTTTATTTCCTGCTGGGATACGCCCTCTACAGCACGCTCTTCGCCGGTCTCGCCGCTACCTGCGAGAGCGAGCAGGAATTGCAACAATATGCCCCTCTGGCAGCTGTGCCCGTCTGGCTCAGCTTCAGCATGATCACATTCATCATGAGCAACCCCAACTCTTTCTGGTCGGTTGCCGTTTCACTCTTTCCGCCCTGCGCGCCCATTGCCATGTTCCTGCGCATTGCGTCGCAGTTTCCGCCCATCTGGCAGATTGTCCTTTCCATCGTCCTGCTAGTTGGGTCGGTCTATTTCGTGATCTGGTTCTCGTCGCGAATTTACCGCATTGGCATTCTGATGTACGGAAAGCGCGCGACGGTTCCGGAGATGCTGCGCTGGTTGCGGTACAGCTGAAGCCGTGAGGGGAGACGATCGCCTTTCTTTCGGGCAACGGGTGGCGCTGGCCATAGTCCCAAAACTGACGGCACTGTTGCTGGCGATCATTGGCGCAACCCTGCGCTTCGAGGTGATCACGGAAGAGGGTGCGGTTCCCGAGACTCCGCCGCCCACGGGGATTTTCTGCTTTTGGCACCGGTGCACGCTGCTGTGCGGCTGGTACTTCCGAAAATTTCGATGCTCTATTCTGATTAGCCGCAGCTTCGACGGCGAGCTGATTGCGCGGACACTGGGTCTGCTGGGCTACGGCAGTGTGCGGGGATCGAGCTCGCGCGGCGGGGCCGCAGGATTGCTCGCGCTGCAAGGCGTGATCGAAAGAGGACAGGCGGTGGTCTTCACCGCGGATGGTCCGCGCGGTCCGATCTATCAAACCAAGATCGGACCGGTGAAGTTGGCCCAGATGACGGGTCAGGCGATGGGCAGCTTCTACCTGCTTCCGGAGCGCGCTTGGGTGATGCGGTCGTGGGACCGGTTCCTGATTCCGAAGCCGTTTTCACGCGTGGCAGTAAGCTGGGCACGGAAGGTAGCAGCACCTCCGACTGACGCCGATGCCGAAACGCTGGAGGCGACACGGCAGGAGCTGAACGATGCCCTGGAACGGGCCCGCCTGAGAGCGGAAGCTCACCTGAGAATGAATAGCTGAGGGCAAAGTAAAATCAGCCGAATGCTGGTTTCCGATTTCGATTACGAGCTTCCCGAAAACTTAATTGCGCAGGAGCCTCCCCCGGAGCGTTCGGGAGCGCGCGTGTTGGCTCTCGATCGCAAGACGGGCACGTGGGAAGACAGAATGTTCCGGGATTTTCCGGATCGGTTAAGAGAAGGCGATCTGCTGGTGCTGAACGACAGCCGGGTGATTCCCGCGCGACTCTTCGCGCATCGCGCCGGACTGCACACACAGCCGGGACATCGCACCAGCGGCCGCATCCAGATATTGCTGACCGAGCAGATATCCGAGTGGGAGTGGAGGGTTCTCGCGCGTCCCGGCCGCAAAGCGCTCACCGGAGAAACACTGACCTTCGGCGACGGTGGGCTGCGCGCGGAGATCATAGCGCATGGTGAATTCGGCGAGCGCACGCTGAGATTCGAGGCGGTCGCGGATTTCTTCGCCGAGCTCGAAAAGCTGGGACATATTCCTCTGCCACCGTACATCCATCGCTCAGATGTGGACGCGGATCGCGAGCGATATCAGACGGTGTATGCACATCAGCGCGGCTCGATCGCTGCTCCCACGGCGGGCCTGCATTTCACGCCGGAGATCCTCGACCGGATTCGCGCGCGCGGCGTGCGCATTGCATATGTCACTTTGCATGTAGGACTGGGGACATTTCAGCCGGTACGTGTAGAGCGCGTGGAGGAGATACATCTGCACGCGGAACGCTACACGCTCCCCGAGGCAACAGCGAACGAACTGAATGCAGCGCGGCGCGAAGGCCGGAGGGTGGTCGCAGCCGGCACCACAACTGTGAGAACGCTGGAACACTGCACGCTGGCAGGCCGCGAGTTCGTGCCGCATTCGGGCAGCACCAGCATCTTTATCTCGCCGGGGTTTGAGTTCCGCGTCGTACAGGCATTGCTGACAAATTTTCATCTACCGCAATCGACGCTGCTGATGCTGGTGAGCGCTTTCGGCGGCCGCGAGCACGTACTGAGCGCCTATCGCCATGCCGTCGCTAAGCGATACCGGTTTTTCTCCTATGGAGACTGCATGTTCCTCTCGTGACACGCGTCCGCTACCAGACTTTGCAGACCTTCTCCTTGACCATCGGCTGCCCGGCCTTGCATCCAAAGGCGGTTGCGAACTCCGGCATGTTCGTCACAATGCCGTTGACGCGCGCCTTGCCTGGCGAATGCGGATTAGTGATAGCGGAGAGGCGCAGATTTTCCGGCCGCTGATTCTCGCAGGCCCACTGGGCATAGCCGATGAAGAAGCGCTGGTCGGGAGTGAAGCCGTCTTTTAACGGCAGGCTTTGTCCTGCTGTTTCTTTTTTCCAGGCGATATACGCGAGCAGTGTGCCGCCGAGGTCTGCCACGTCTTCGCCGCTGGTGAGCTTGGAGTTGATGTGGATATCATCGACGATGATGTATCCCGCGTACTGCTCGCGCTGACAGTTGATGCGATCCTCGAAGGCTTTTGCGTCCTGCGGCGTCCACCAGTCCTTGAGATTTCCCTGCGCGTCGAACTGGCGGCCCTCGTCGTCGAAGCCGTGCGTGAGCTCATGTCCAATGGTCCCGCCGGTGTTGCCGTAGTTGGGCGCGTCATCTTCTTTGGGATCGTAAAGAGGCGGCTGCAGCACGCCGGCAGGGAAGTTGATGTCGTTCATCTGCGGGTTGTAGTAGGCGTTGACGGTCGGCGGTGTCATGTCCCACTCGTTGCGATCGACGGGCTTGCCGATCTTTGCCCAGTCGCGGTTGTAGTCGAAGACACGGCCCCGCACAACATTGCCGAAGTAGTCGTCCGGACTGATAGTCAGCGCGGAATAGTCGCGCCACTTGTCCGGGTAGCCGATTTTATTTCGGACTGCATGAAGCTTGATGATGGCCTGCTTTTTGGTCGCGTCGCTCATCCAGTCCAGGTGCTCGATCTCATTCTGCATCGCCTGTTCGATCTGCTCGGTCATCTCCAGGGTCTTCTGTTTCGTGGTGGGCGCAAAAGTCCGGGCGACGAACTCCTGCCCGAGCGCTTCGCCCAGATAACGGTCGATCTGGCCCACACAGCGCTTCCAGCGTGGCTGCATCTGAGGAACGCCGCGGAGGAATTTGCTGTAGAAGGCGAACTGAGCGTCTTCAAAATCACTGGAGAGGCTTGTGGATGCGGCATTGAGAGCATGGGTACGGAGATAGGCCTTGAGGTTGTCGAGAGATTCACTGTCCAACTCAGTCTGCAAAGCCTGAAGAAACTTGGGCTGCGAGACGTTGATGTTGGCAAGGGACGACGTCGGAACTTTCTGAGACTCGAAATACGAATCGAGCTGGAGCGCAGGCGCGAGTGTATCGATCTCGCCGATTTTCATGGGATGGTAAATGTTGTACGGATTGCGCCGCTCGACTCTTGTAAGAGACGCGTTGGCGAGAGCGGTCTCGATTTTCATTGTCGCGGCTGCTTGTTCGTCAGCCTGGGTCTGCGGAGTGCCGGCGAGAACGAGCAGTTGCGCCAGGTAAGCCACGTAGCGCTGGCGGATCTCCGCGCTTCGGGCATCGGTTTTGGTGTAGTAGTCGCGATCAGGCAGCCCGAGGCCTCCGGCGCCGATGCCGATGATCATCATCTCGGCGTTCTTCGCGTCTTGCTCCGCTCCCACATTGACGAAGTAGAGGCCCCGGCGGTCGGCGCCTTCACGCAAAAAAGCCGCAAGCCCGGCGCGATCGGAGATTTGAGCGATGCGCTCGAGTTCCGGCATGAGAGGTTGCAAGCCGCGCGCGTTAATTGCATCGGTATCCATGCATGCAGCGTAGTAATCACCGATTTTCTGTTGTGCGGGGGTTCGGTCTTTGAGCTTCGCGTCTTCTTCGAGGATGCCCCAGAGAAACTGGCGATTATCGTTGGCCAATTTGGCGTAGACGCTCCAGGCGGCCTGATCGGCCGGGATCGGATTGTCCTTCATCCAGCCGCCGCAGGTGAACTGGTAAAAATCGACGCAGGGGTCGGCAGTGCGGTCCAGATTTGTGAGATCGAGGCTGGGAGAATAAGGCAGGTCCGCAAGGGGCTGTTTTGGTGGCGCGGCGGCCGGGGATGTCTGCGCGGGCGCTGTGGCAATGCAGGCCGCGAACAGGGCAAGAGCCAGCAGACGAGCAATCATTGGGAAATCTCCGTGTGCGTAATTGTACCGGTGTGCGAACTGCGGAGTGTCCGCGGGCACGCGCCTTGCAGGCAGTAGACTCAAACGTGATGTGTGCCATGGAAAGAAACCTGCCGGCAGTCTATCTGCTTGACTCAATGTCCTTCATCTTTCGCGCCTATCACGCGATGCAGCGGTCGCGGCCGATGTCCACGCGTACCGGCGTGCCCACAGCAGCGACTTACGTTTTCGTGAACATGATCAACAAGCTGCGCAAGGATTTCGCCCCCGAGTACTTCGCCGCGGTTTTCGATATCAGCGGGCCGGTCTTTCGCGACGAGCGCGCGCGTGAGATGAAGCTGCGCAAGTACAACGTAAAGACGCAGACCTTCGACGAGGTGGACTACGGCGGATACAAGGCGAACCGCACGGAGATGCCTCCCGATCTGACGCAGCAGCTTCCGTACATTCGCCGCGCGCTGGAGGCTTTTCGCATTCCGATTTTGCAGGCAGAAGGCTTCGAGGCCGATGACGTGATTGGCACCCTGGCAGCGCTGGCAGCGAAGGCGGGACATCCGGTGTATGTCGTCTCGAATGACAAGGACATGCTGCAACTGGTCACCGACCACGTAAAGGTCATGAATCCCATGAAAGACAACCTGATCCTCGATCGCGAGAAAGTGACCGAGACGCTGGGCGTGCCTCCGGAGAGAGTGATCGATGTAATGGCGCTGCGCGGGGACTCGATCGACAACATTCCCGGCGCGCCCGGCATTGGCGACAAGGGATCTGTCGAGCTTATCCAGCAGTTTGGCAGCCTTGAGGAGCTCCTGGAGCGTGCCGGAGAAGTAAAGCGGAAGACCTATCGCGAATCGCTTGAGAACAATCGCGACACCATCCTGCTGAGCAGGGAACTGGTGACGATTCATTGCGAGGTGCCGCTGGAACTGAATCTCGATGACATGCGCACGCAGGCTCCCGATGTCAGCGCGTGCCGCACATTGTTTACGGAGCTGGAGTTCACGACGCTGCTGAAAGAGTTGGCCCCGCCGGAGCTATCTCGCCAGGTTGAATATGTCACGGAGCCAACGGCGGACGATGTAGCAGAGTTTGTCCGCGCGGCGCGAGCGAACGGTTTTGCGTTGGCGGTCGCCTCGTCGAAGCTCGAAGAAGTGACGGAACAGGTAAGCGAGCAGGAGTCGGAAGCGATAGAAGAGGCCGAACCGGAGCTGAAAACCATGTCGATGCTGGATATGTTTGAGGTCTCCGAGCCAGTCGCGGAAGCTCCCATCGCCCGTTTCAGGCTGGGGGTGGCGAGTAATCCGGAGAAGTCTTTGCTGCTTGACCTTGAGAATGTCCGCGCGCTTCTCGAAGACGAAAACGTTCCGAAGCGCGTGCATGATCTGAAGGGAACGATGCGCGTGCTCGAACAGCAGGACGTTACGCTGCGCGGAGCCAGCGACGATCTGATGCTCTATTCGTACCTCGTCAATCCGACGCATGCTTCGCACCGGTTGAGTGACGTGGCGGCTCGGTTCAGCGAACATCCCCTGATGGAGACTGGCGACAGGGAGCTGGCGGAGGCTGCGCATGCTATTGAATCACTCGCTCCCATCCTGCGTGAGGAAGTGAATGCGCTCGACACGCGCGAGGTGTACGAAACGATCGACCTGCCACTGGTTTCGGTGTTGCTTCGTATGGAAAAAGTCGGCGTGCGCATCGATTCCGCTGTCCTCAATAAGATGTCAGCGACTTTGGGCGCAGAGATCGAGCGCGTTGGCGAAGAGATCTACGCGCGCTCGGGACATCGGTTCAATATCCAGTCTCCAAAGCAACTCGGCGATGTGCTTTTCAGCAAGATGGGCCTGCCGAAGCCGCTAAAGTATGGCAAGGGCAAAGTGGTTTCCACGGCGCAGGATGTGCTCGAGGAGTTAGCCGCGCACAATGAAGTGCCGCGCATGGTGCTGGAGTATCGGCAGCTGGCAAAGCTGAAGTCGAACTACGTGGATTCTCTGCCCTTGCTGGCCGATGGCGAAGGCCGCGTGCATACTACGTTTAATCAGGTGGGCACGGCGACCGGTCGGCTGTCGTCGACCAATCCGAATCTGCAGAATATTCCGATACGCACGGAGCTGGGCCGCGAAATTCGCGCCGCGTTCATTGCCGCTCCTGGTTGCAGGCTGCTTTCGGCCGACTATTCGCAGATTGAGCTTCGCCTGATGGCGCACTTCTCCGATGATCCGCTGCTGACGCACGCGTACCGCACCGGAGAGGACATTCACACTCTTACTGCGTCGGAGGTTTTCGGAGTGCCGGCGGAGAAGATGAGCAAGGAGACGCGTAATCGCGCCAAGGCCGTGAACTTCGGCATCGTGTACGGTATTTCGCCGTTCGGGCTGGCGGCGCAACTCGGGATCGATCAGCATGAGGCGCGGTTGTATATCGAGACGTACTTCGATCGCTACAAGGGTGTGCGCGAATTCATCGATCGATTGCTGGAAGAGACGCGGCGCAAGCAAAAAGTACGGACCGTGTTTGGGCGCGTGCGGCCCATCCCGGATATTCAGAGCCGCAATGCGAATCTGCGGGGATTCGCCGAGCGCACTGCGGTGAATACTCCGCTGCAAGGCACCGCAGCAGATTTGATCAAGCTGGCGATGATTCGCATCGATCGCAAGCTCACAGATCGCAAGCTCAAGTCGCGAATGACCCTGCAGGTCCATGACGAATTGCTCTTCGATGTGCCGGAAGCGGAGGTCGACGAAGTTTCGTCTCTCGTTCGGCGGGAGATGGAGGGTGTGATCGAGCTGAAGGTTCCACTGGTCGCCGATGTCGGCGTCGGAGACAATTGGCGCGACCTGAAGTGACCCTGCTGTCAGGCTCCCAGCGCGTCGCGAATGGCGCTTGCGATGGAGTCGGCATGACGCCGCATCATCTCTTCCGAGTCGGCTTCGATCATCACGCGCGCCAACGGCTCGGTGCCGGAGTAGCGTACGACGACGCGGCCATTTCCATTCAGCGCCCCTTCTGCTTCCCGGATAGTGGCGGCGACGGCGTCGATCTGGTCCAGCGGCTTCTTTTCTTTAACGCGAATATTCACGATGACCTGCGGGAAGACCTTAAGGTCGGCGATGATTTCGTGAAGCGCCTTGCCTGAGCGGCGCACGATATCGAGTACGACCAACGCGGTAAGCAAGCCGTCGCCGGTCGTGGCCAGATGCGGAAAAAGGATATGCCCGGACTGCTCGCCGCCGAGAGAGGCGGAGTTTGCCTGCATCATCTCCAGTACGTACTTGTCGCCTACCGGCGCCCGCAACATCTTAATCCGGTCGCGTCGCAACGCGGCTTCCAGACCCATGTTGGACATGGTCGTTGCGACGACGATATCGCCGTTGAGCAGATTTCGCGCCTTGAGATCGCGAGCCGCGAGCAGAAGGATTGCATCTCCGTTGACAACGTTGCCGTGGCAGTCGGCGAAGAGCGCGCGGTCGGCATCGCCGTCGAACGTGGCTCCGATATCGGCATTGTTGGCCCTGGTTTCAGCGGCCACGACCTCAGGATGCAGGGCTCCGCAGCCAGCGTTGATGTTGCGGCCGTCAGGAGTCGCATGGGTGAGCTGGACGCTGCCGCCGAGGCGAGCAAAGAGCTGGGGCGCGATGGCCGAGGCGGCTCCGTTGGCGCAGTCGAGGACAATCTTGAGGCCGTTGAGCTTGAGCCCCGGTACGGCAGAGAGCAGAAAGGCCTCGTAGTCCGCGCAGAACTCCCGGTTTACTGGTGGTGCGGAGAGATCAGCAGGGTCTGGCGAGGTCACCGATTCAAGCTGGCGGAAGATTTCGTCCTCGATCCGGAGCTCGGTTTCATCGGGCAGTTTGTAACCGTCGCCGCCAAAAATCTTGATGCCATTATCGTTCCAGGGATTGTGCGATGCCGAGATGACCACCCCGGCGGAAAACTTGTGTCTGCGCGCGAGATAAGCGATGGCTGGAGTGGTGATGACGCCGGCATTCTGCACGGATGCTCCGGCCTGAGCGAGGCCGGCAGTGAGGACCGCGGCGATCCAGGTGCTCGATTCGCGAGTGTCCATGCCGAGAACGATTAAGGGCCGGTGGTTGTTGGCTTTGAGCTGATGCGCGAGGGCCATGCCTACGGCATAGGTTGTTTTGGGGTCGAGCGGTGCTTCACCAGCTACCGCGCGGATTCCATCTGTTCCGAAAAGCTTTCTCATTCTGTTCTTTTCATTCCGAAGAGGTTTTGACGACGCGGCTCCGGACGGTTCCATGCGCGAGCCGTATCGAGAGCAATTGCCCGGGCTCGACATCCGCCGCGTTTCTGAGCAACGCTCCCGATTCGTCGTAGACCAGAGCATAGCCGCGGTTGAGCACGCCCAGCGGCGAAAACGAGAGGAGCTGCTTCTCCAGGGCTTCAAAGCCGGCACGGCGGCTGTTTGCCAATGATGATGACGCCCGGAGCAACCGCGCTGACAGAGCGTCGATCCGTTCTCGAACGAGGAGGATGCGATGGCTCACATCGTTACGCAGGACGCTGGATGTCAGATGCTGCAAGCGTTGTGCAGCCGCCTGCAACTGGCTGCGCCAGGCTGATTCCATGCGGAAGAAGAGCTCATCGAGCCGCTGCTGGCGCAGGTTCAGGTCGTCGCGCATGCGCGCAAATGCAGCGGGAGCAGAAAGTTGTGCATAGCGTTCGCGTGCCTGCATAAGGGCGTAGCGAGTGGAGCGATCGAGCCGTTGCGTGAGTTGCTCGAGGCGTTCTTCCACCTTGTGCTGAGCGGCAGTGATAAGTTCGGCCGCGGCTGATGGCGTAGGAGCGCGCAGATCGGCGACGAAATCGGCGATGGTGAAGTCTGTTTCATGCCCAATCGCGGAGACGACTGGCAGATGCGAGGCGGTGATGGCTCGGGCCAGCGATTCGCTGTTGAAAGGCGCCAGATCTTCGAGCGATCCTCCTCCACGAGCGAGGACGATCATATCGACCTCTTGCGTGCGATTGAACCAGGCGATGCCGGCGGCTACTTCCGTCGCTGCCGATTCGCCCTGCACCAGTGCAGGATAGACCAGCACCTGAAGCGTGGCGTGGCGGCGAGTGACAATGTTGACGAAGTCGCGAATCACCGCGCCCGAGGGCGACGTAACGATGCCGACGCAGCGCGGGAACGAAGGCAGCGGCTGCTTGCGCTCAGAGTCGAAAAGGCCTTCGCGCTGCAGCTGGCGCTTCACCTGCTCGAAGGCGAGCTGGAGCGATCCCGCGCCCATAGGCTCCAGATGTTCGGCCACAATCTGCATCTGGCCGCGCTGTTCATAGACCGACAACTTGCCACGTAGCAGGATGTGCAGGCCATCCTCTGGACGGAAGCGGAGCAACAAGGCCTGGCGGCGGAAGAGCACGGCAGAGAGTTGCGCTGACTCGTCCTTTAGCGTGAAGTAGACGTGACCAGACGCTGCCGGGCGAAGGTCGCAGATTTCGCCTTCGATCCACATGTCCGAGAACGCTCGCTCAACTTCCAGGCGAAGCTCCGCAGCGAGTTCACTTACTTTCCAGATGCGGCGCTGAGGCGTCTTCGCTTCTTCGAAGGTGAAGCCGAGCTGGCCGGTCAGGCCGGGTGATTTGGACAGTGCATCCACAATTCCTCAGTCTACATGGAGACTATCGACGGAAACGGGAGAAGAGATAGAAGATAAGCGTAAGCAGAATGCTAAGCAAAATCGAGGTCCCAAGAGGGAAGAAGACGGTAAAATTTCTGCGACGCCAGGTGAGATCGCCGGGCATACTGCCGAGTGATATGCCGAGTCTCCCGAGCAGATAGACGAGGCCTCCTGCCAGGATGAGGATCAAGCCGAGCTTAACGAGAAGTCGCGCGATGGCGGTCATCAAGACTAGATTACGCAAGCATGGTGTTGACGTGCAGGGGCTACACCTGCTTTGCTGCAAAGTGTGTGGGGGGGATTAAGCCTTGCAGATATTCTGGTTTTGCGCGGGAATTGCATGTATCTTTGTCGCGCTGCTGGATGCGTTCCAGACCGTCATCTCGCCACGCCGCGCTACGGGGCGATTTCGCATCACTCGGCTTTTCTTCATAGTCACATGGTGGCCATGGTCGCGACTGGCGACAAGGATTTCCAATCCGAGAAAGCGTGAGACGGCGCTGAGCTTCTATGGTCCGGCCTCGCTGCTGCTGCTCATTGTGGTCTGGGCAGGCGGGCTGCTGGTTGGCTTTGCGATGCTGTTTCATTCGCAGCGCGCCCCACTAGCCGACACGATGTTTTCCGGCAACGATTTTCGATCGGATCTCTACATCAGCGGGACGACGATCTTCACGCTTGGTATCGGTGATCTAACGCCGCATTCTTCCTGGGCAAGGCTAATCATCGTTCTTGAATCGGGAATCGGGCTGGGGTTTCTGGCCATGGTCATCAGCTATTTCCCCGTGCTTTACGGCGCCTTTTCCAAGCGCGAGGTAAGCATTTCGCTGCTCGATGCGCGAGCGGGATCGCCTCCCACGGCCGCGGAGCTGATGCGGCGTCATGCGTTCAAGGGGGGCGGGGAGGCACTCAACACGCTGTTGGTGGAATGGGAACGATGGTCGGCGGAGTTGCTGGAGAGCCATATCTCCTACCCGCTGCTTTGCTACTACCGGTCGCAGCATTCCAATCAAAGCTGGCTGTCGGCGCTTACCGCCGTGCTCGATCTGTGCGCGCTGATGATTGCTGGAGTGCAGGATCACGCGGCTCGTCAGGCGCAGCTAACCTTTGCGATCGCGCGGCACGCGCTGGTGGATATCTCGCAGATTTTCTCACAACCGCCGGTGCAGGATGCGGAGGATCGCCTTTCGCCGGAACGGTTCGATTTGCTTTACCAGCAGCTTTGCCAATCGGGGATTCGCGTATGCCGCGACGGGGATTCGATGGAGCGACTTAAGAAGATGCGCCTGCTCTACGAGGGCTATGCAGTCGCCTTGAGCCGCTTCCTGCGCATGCCGTTACCGCCCTGGATTGTCGACCAACCGCACAAGGATAATTGGCTCTCCGTGGCCAAGGTGAGGGAGCAGACCGAGTTGGTGGGCACGGAGAATGTCAATCTTGAGACAGCTCTGCCGTTAGCGCTGCAGGATGACGAACATCATATGTTCTAGACACGCCTTCAGGGTTTGGAAGCGACCACAGATTCGAGTTCATCCAGCCATTCTCCAAGTTCCCGCCCGCGTTCTGTGTCTATCTCGGTTTCCTGTGCGAGCAAGGCTTCAATTTTCGAAGCCAGCTTGCTGCCTTGGGGCAGGCCAAACGTCCCGAGAACTCCGGCAAGCTTATGTGCAGAGGCTTCTGCATCCTTGCGCGTCTGGTTGTCGAGGGAGCCATCGGCGAGTTTGCTCTGCGCATCATGCAGAGTCTTCAAGCGCTCGAGAAGGGTAGGATAATTCCTCTTCCAGAGGTCGTGGAGCAGCAGTTCCAGATCGTGCGCATGGGAATCGGGCGGATCGTTCATCGAGCGGTTAGTCTTTCCATCCGAGGGCATCGGACATTTGCTGGGCCAGCGTGAGGGGATCGAAAGGCTTGAACAGGACGGCGGAGACGCCGAGGTTCGCGAAGCGCTTTTGATCCGCTCCCTGAACCTTGGCAGTCAGCAGAATCACCGGAATTCGCGCGATCCCAGGAATTTTGCGAAGCTCCTGAAACGTGGTTGGTCCGTCCATACCCGGCATCATTACATCCAGCAAAATTGCGTCGGGTTTTTCATCCTGGGCACGGCGAATGCCTTGTGTGCCGGAACTCGCCGTAACCACCTCCCATCCGGCCACCATCTCCAGACTGAGAGCAGCCACCTGGCGAATATCGTCTTCATCGTCAATGATCAGGATGCGCCGTTGCATGAAAAAAATCCTCGTCGTTGAGACTCAATAACAATGGCACGAACAAGCAGCTAGAGCCGGCTTTTGACAGCCTCATACACGTGCGGATGCGTCGGCTGGTAGCGGCGAAGCATGGTGAAGACCAGCGCCTCCACGTCCTGGGGCTGTACTTTTGTCTTGGTGACAAACTCGGTCGGACCCAGCTGGAACAACTTGCGTTCCGAACTGGGTACCTCACGGGCGGAATAGACAACCAGCGGCAGGCGGCGAAGCTCCTTCTGGGTCCGCAGCCAATCGACGAGTTCGAGGCCGTCGCCGTCGGGCAGCGCGAGGTCGAGGATAATGAGGTCGGGACGGGCCGACTCGCATAACTCGATGGCCTGCCGCAGCCGCGGAGCGTGGTAAACGACAATGCCGGCATGCTCAAAACTGGTCAGGATCACGCGAGCGAGGTCTTCGTCATCCTCTACCAGCAGGACCGTTGCGTGCTCGCCGGATGCCTTCAGCAGACGAGCCAGCTCTGCGAACAGCAGCGTTTCGTCGACCGGCGTCTGCAGCCATGAGTCGGCGGTTTGAGCTTCCGCCGGCCTGTCTTCCGGAGAAAGCAGACTCAGGACGACGATTGGAATCTGGGCAGTGACCGGATCATTCTTCAACGCGCGCAGCGTCAGCAGGCCATTGCGGCGCTGCTGTGAAACCCCCAACAGGATAGCGCCGAGCGAAAACTGCTGCGCGAGATGAACCGCCTGTTCGCCGTTCTCCGCTTCAAGGATGCGGTAGTTCCTCTTACGAAGGCCTTCGACAATTTGCTTCCGCGCAGCGGGATCGCTCTCGCAGATCAGCACCGTGTCTTCCTTCGTGAAGGATTCGCTCATGAAATTGTTGGATTCCGGCAATAATTCGAGCTTTGATCGTTCGGGAAGGAAGATGCGGAAGGTCGCTCCGCGATCGGCATTGTGCTCGGCCCAGATGCGCCCGCCATGCTGCTGAATGATGGTGCGGCAGATGGCGAGTCCCAGCCCGGTTCCACCCTTTTGGCGGGAGTCGGAAGCGTCGACCTGCTGGAACCGGTCGAAGATGCTTTCCAGCTTGTCGGTGGGTATGCCGCGTCCCTCGTCGATGACGTTAAGCACCACTCCGCCATCGGACGGCTCGACTTCGACCCAGACCGCGGAGTCGGGCGGGGAGAACTTGATGGCATTGCTGAGCAGGTTCGTGATGACCTGCAGCAGCCGGTCGGGGTCGGCCTCGACGGGCGTCTCTTCAGCCTTGAGCATCAGGTGGATGCTCGCTGCCTCCGCCATCGGCTGCATGGCGTCAACGACCTGTTGCGCCAGCTCATTCAGAACACACGGACGGAAATTGAGAGGAGCGCGGCCGGATTGCATGCGCTCGATATCGAGAATGTCATTGATGAGGCGAACCAGCCGGTCGGAGTTGGAGACCGCGATACGCAGCAGATTGGCGGCCTTGTCGCTGATTTCGCCGAGCAGCCCAGAAGATAGCAACCCTAAAGCGCCCCGAATCGAAGTGAGCGGAGTGCGCAGCTCGTGGCTTACCGTGGAAACAAACTCGTCCTTCATGCGGTCCAGCGCGTAACGCTGTCCGATATCGCGGAAGCTGAGCACGCTGCCAATCACGACGCCATGTTCGAGCATGGGCGTGACGGAGAACTCCACTGGAAAAGAGCTTCCGCTCTGCCGGTAGAAGACATCTTGCCCGCTCGTGTTTTCGTGAAGCAGAAAGGCTCGCCGGGCACGGCATTGATCGTTGCAGACTTCTCCGCTGGCCCCGGAATGAATAATGGAATGCACCGGACGGCCAATCAGTTCCGACGTTTGCGCTCCCAGCATCTCGGCGGCAGCGGGATTCACGAAATCGACTCGGCCTTCCGGATCGGCGCCGAAGATGCCATCTGCGACCGACCTGAGGATGAGCTCGTTTTGCTGGTTGAGCTCCCGTACCCGGCTCTCCTGTGCGGAACGCGCCATGAACTGGCCGAGAGAAGCGCAGACGGTTTCGACGGTGGCCATGGTTTCAGGGTCTTCTTCGCGGCGCTGGCGGCTGAAGAACTCAACCGCCGCGATGATCCTGTTGCCCACCCGGACCGGCACCGCCCATCCCGATGTCAGGCCTTCGATCCGCGCGGCCTGGCTGCGCAGAAATCCGGGATCATCGCGTAAATCGGCGATCCATCGTGCCGCGCCCAGAGACCAGACCATGCCGGGCAGACCTTGTCCACGGCTGAGCACCAGGGATGTACTCACCTGGAGGAATCGTTCATAGTCCGGCCCCGGCGCGGACCAGCTGCAATCAAAGCGAATCTGCTGCTCCATCTCCTCGACTACCCAAAGGTTTGCCAGGTCGTATCCAAGCGTGGTGCAGATCGCGGCCAGCACCTTGGGCAGCGCTTCTTCCTGAGAGATGGATTCGCCCACGATCTGGCTGACCTCAAGCTGCATTCCGAGCCGCCGTTCGCGGCGATTCTGCTGCGTCACATCGCGGAAAACGCAGCGTACGGATACGGCCCGACCTTCTTCGCGGCGGCAACTCATGCTGGCTTCGACCTCCACCCGGCCCGCATCGGTGTTTCGCAGACGAAGAGGCTCGCGGTCGACTCGCTCGCCATTCAGGGCGCGGCGGAAAAGCGCGGCTGCCTCAGTCTGCACCTCGGGCGGGAAGGGAGATTCAAAACTCATCAGGCCTTCGAATCCGTCACTGTTTATGCCAAAGAGAGCTTGCCATGCAGGGTTCACGTAGAGGTAGCGGCCATGAGGACTGAGCGTGGCAATCATCTCGATGGCATTTTCGAAGATGTCACGATAGCGTTCTTCACTTTCGCGCAAAGCCTGTTCAGCGCGCCGAGTCGCGGTCAGGTCCATGCTGATCGCGACCAGTCCGGTCACCTCTCCCAGGGGTGAGCGAACCGCTGCAAGGTAAACCATAGCGGGGAAAGTGCTGCCGTCTTTACGGCTGTATTGCATTTCGACGCCGCGCACCCGGCTGGCCGGAAAGCTGGTGATGTATTGGACGAAATTGTGGAGGATAGAAGAGTTGGCACGGCTGCTGGCGGTAGCGTGCTTGCGGCTAAGGGAAGCAACCAGCTGCTGGCCTACACGCTCCATCTCGCCTTGAGGAAAGAGTTGCTCCGCTTTCAATTTCCCGCAAGCCTCATTGGCCGGATAACCCAGCATGCGTTCGGCGGCCGGATTAAAAACAAGCAGATCGCCATCGAGATTGGCCGCGATAATCATCGGCCCCGCCGAGTCAAGGATGCTTTGTTGAAGCTGGGCGACATGCTGGAGCTGGCGCTCGGTCTGCTTTTGGCGATGGAAAGACCGGAAACTGGAGATGCTGGCCCCGATCAGCAGAACCTGGGCTCCAAGCCAGCACGCGATGAACCAGAAAAGCCGCTGGACGTCTGGTTCGGCTGCGCGCATGGCGCGCGCCAACACGAATACGCCGCCCAGGGATAGCACCAGAGCTGCGACAAAGACGACGGTCTGTGTACGCGCGTTTTGGGGCAAGATCACTTCAGTCGCTCGAAGAGAAGAGCTGGCTGCCAGCGGTTCTAATGTTGTGGCCGGTAACTCAGGCAATTGCCGGTCATACTGTGTCTGCGATGCGGCGGGTGTTCTCTATCCCCCGGATGCGCGTAGTCATATCATTTACAACGCAGATACGAAAAGAAATAAGTAAAAATCTGTCGGAATTAGACAGAGTATAGGTTATTTGACACCCTATGTTGCAAATAATTGCAACCCGAGTGTAGGATGTGAGATCACCTTGTTTAGGTGCCTGGTGGGTTGAACTCCGTATGCAACGACGCAGCCAGACGGCTGGCTAGATAGCTGTCGTACCCTTGCGCAGGTGCATTTCCATACCGCGCTCGAACGGAATCAGGTTAGACCGGGACTCCTGGTCGCGTGCAGGAGTGAAATCGCGACGGGCGGAGGAACGGCAGAGAGACCAGAACCAGGCGAAGGACACGAGATACATCGCGGCAAAGAGTTCAACAGCGAACCACACGGGCAGTGCTCCAAGCGAAAATCTACAATCGGATCGGTGGATTGATCAAGAGATAGTACCTCACGCGATCAATATTACGCCAGGATAAATTTCGTTTATGGGGGGTTTTTTTTCCTGCGCCAAAGTAACAGTTAGTTGAGAAAATAGAAGGACGGAAGCCTCACGCCCCGTCCCCTGAAGTAAGCCTCTGAATATGTTTTAGTTAGGCAGTTACCGGCTCAAGCAGCCGTGCCCATTGCTTGCCCTGGCGACCTTCGCAGGCCTTCTTGTGATAGGCGTATCCGGTAATCAGGGGCAGGGCCAGAGTGGCCTCGCTGTAGACCATCTGCTCAAAAACGGTGTCAACCTTGCCCCAGGAGCTGGCTTCCTTCAGCGTGCTGGACGATAGCGCGCCGTCGCGAACGTCGGCGACCGTAATCTGAATGGCGTACTTGTGCATGGGAGCGTCGACGCCGAGAATCTCGGCCGCGACCACGATATCCTGCGCGAAGTTCTTCGGTACGCCGCCGCCGATCATCAGCAAGCCTGTCGTCGGGTTGGCGATCTTGAGCTGGGTGATCTCGTAGAAGTCCTTGGCGGAATCGAGTGAGACCTTGGGCTTATCCTGCCGCTTGTGCTGGTGCGCCACCAGGCCGAACCCCGCGGAGCAGTCGCTGAAGGCGGGGCAGAAGATTGGCACGTCCTTCTGGTAGGCAGCGTAGACGATAGAATCTACGCCGCACTTGTCCGGCGTGCGGGCCTTCTCGTCAAGATAAGCGCCCATGGCGCGGATAAACTCGCGCGAGCTGTAGGGGCGCGGGTCGAGCGAGTTGGCGATCTGCTCGGTGGTTTCGTCGCAGATGCGCAGCTCTTCCTCGTCGATCAGCGTGTCGTAGATGCGGTCGATCATCAGCTCGCGGAGCATCGCATCCTCGGTGCCTTGCTTGAGGAGGTCGTTCGCGATCCAGTGTTTGAAGCCGAGCGCTTCGAAGAAATCCTGATCGACGATGTTGGCGCCCGTCGAAACAATGGCGTCGACCATGTTGTGGCGGATGAGGTCGACAAAGATTTGCTTGAGTCCGGCGCTGATCAGCGATCCAGCGAGGCACAAGATGACGCCGCATTCCTTGTCGCGAAGCATGCGCTCGTAGATGGAAGCCGCCCGGTGAAGGTCACGGGAGCTGAAGGCCATGTACTGCATGGCGTCGACGAGAGCAACGACATCGTGCTGCTTGATATCGATGTGCTGAATGGGGTTCTGGAGGAGTTCCTGTTTCGTAGGCATAGCTCTTATTAGGATATCAACCCTAGCGCGATTCCTTGTACGAATCATGTGAATTTTAGTGGGGCTTGGAGGTGTTTGCCGACGATCCACGGATGGCCGTGACCCGCTATTTCCGCATGTCCCGGTATACTCCCCGCATGAAGAGGAATGCATCCGCTCGCCTTCGCCGTCTTGCCGCTCTCGCTCTGCTTCCGCTGCTTCCCGTGCCTTCGTGTTTCGGCTGGGGCAGCACCGGGCACAGCATGATCAACCGGCTTGCCGCGGAAAGTCTCCCAGGTGACGTACCCGCGTTTCTGAAAACGCCGGATGCCATCAACGAGATCGAATATCTGGGGCCCGAGCCCGACCGCTGGCGGTCTCTTGCCGAACCGGAACTGAACGCCGTGCAGGCTCCCGATCATTTCATTGATTTCGAATATGCGGACATCATCGGAACGCTGCCGCGCCGCCGGTATGAATACATCGCTGCGCTGACTGCAGCGGAGATCACGCATCCTGACAAAGCTCGCGAGTTGCAGCCGAGCCGGGTCGGTTTCCAGCCTTACATCACGAACGAAGTCTGGGAGCGCCTCAAGTCGGCCATGCGGGATTATCGGGAGCTGACCGCAAAGCACGCAGATACGAGACCCGTAGAGGCTGCCATTCTTTTCTACGCCGGATGGCTGGGGCACTATGTCGGCGATGGATCGCAGCCGCTGCATGTGTCCATCAACTACAACGGCTGGGTGCTCAAGGAGAATCCCAACGGGTATACCGCGGAGCACACCATTCACGCGAAATTCGAGACAACTTTTGTCGACGCGAATCTCAAGCCGACCGATGTGCAGCCTCTGATTTCGCCGGTGCATCCGGTGAGCGATGAGTGGGATGCGTACATGGCTTACCTGCGGCACTCGCAGTCCCTCGTCGAGCAGCTCTATCAGCTCGACAAGCAGAAGGGCTTTGACGGCGCGGGCACTCCGGAAGGAAAGCAGTTCACCGCCGAGCGGCTGGCAGCCGGCGTGAGCATGCTGCGCGACCTGATCGATTCGGCATGGATCGAGAGCGCGAAGCCGGTACCCCAGTGGCATGAGCCTTCAGGCGAGCCCAGTGCTGCTCCTGCAAAATCAGGCTCGGGACTCTAAACGCGCTTGCCGGCACCGGCGAAGACTCGCCGTCGTTCCATCAAAACCAGCCCCCGGACGGCTCGAGGCCATTGATGCGCAGATACGTGACGAGATTGCCGTAATGCAAGGCGTCATGATTTCCGACTTGCGTCAAAATGAACATCTTGTTCGTCTTGAAGCCAAAGAAGTTCGCCGGGTCATTGAGGTGCACATCGGTGAACCCGGAGTACACGCCGTCGCAGTAATCGAACGCGCCTTTGAGGTAGGCCTTGATCTCGGCCTTCGAACCCTTCGCGGCAGTCGTGCCGGGGGTCGCTTCACCCTTGACGTTTGAACACAATATGTAGGAAATATCCGCCACATGATCCAGGATCTCGGCGAACGAGCGAACCTCCTTCGTGGGCCGGTAGCTGTACTTGGACTCTGGCATCGCATCCGCCGACTTCAAGATCTTGTCCTGCATATTGCTGCGAAAAATGGATAACGTCGTCGTCAGCGGATTCGGCGCCGTGCTCGGATTGGGCAGGTCCGGCGAGATCTGGGCGTTGGCCGAGGACGCCAGGACGGAAAGAGATACGATGCTAACAGGAACCACGACGCGAGCAAAGGATCGGAACATTAACGCAAGGACAATGCGCCAGGTCCCGATTGAATTACGAATCGTGCAGAAGAGATTTTTCGGGAAGCATTGCATTCGACTTCCTCCTGCCTGGCAACGTGTGCACGCAAGGTTCCAGTTGGCGCGCCGAGTGCTACCTCTTTGTAATCAGCAGATAACAAGATGGCGAGGGCTCTGAACTCTATGCCGCACTGTCCATTTTCGATGAACACTGTCCACGAGCAGCCTTCAGGCAGTGGTCTAGGTGCCCGAGTTCCTTAATGAACGCACGGTCTCGATCGATCGTTAACTGCGAAAAGCCGCTTGTCCGTAAAGCCGACACGGCGACTCCCCTGTGAATGCAAAAGGGAAGGCAAGTTGGCGCATCATCACCTAGTCGCTCATTGACGTTGCGCTCGAAAATCGAATTTCTGGCTGGTGACGGACAAGCCCGAAGCGATCCGGTTGGACGAATAACCGGCAAGCATGAAGTAATCGAACTGTATGAAAAACGGGCCTCTCGGACATGTGCTGTTCCGACGCTGGATTTAAACTAAAACTGCCCTCTACCCGCCAGCTCATTCTTGCCGCAATGTGACGCTCATGTTACAAAAAGGTACGTTCCGGCTTTATCGCCCCTGACTGGCAGTTTCCCTGAAAGTTTAAGAACGGCAAGGACTCTATCCAAAAGAGACGGCGGGAGCACTCCATCCATTTTGAGGCAAAGAGCCGCGCGATGAGTCAGGAAGTGAGTGAATACCCCGGATTCTGAAGGTCGAATGAGTACAACGTTGCTTCGTGGAGAATTCGATAATCCGCTGCTGCGCGAATATTTCCTCGATCAAGCCTTCGATGAGATGTTCACGCTTGAGGGCAGCATTCGTCCGCACTACTCTGCCCTGCTGCGGATGATCTCCGGCCTGCCCCGCGAGGAGCTGCAGCGCCGCAAACACTCAGCCGACGTTTCCTTCCTGATGCAGGGCATTACCTTCACCGTCTATGGACGCGAAGAGGGAACCGAGCGCATTTTTCCCTATGACCTGATTCCCAGGCTGGTGACGGGCGAAGAGTGGGACGTAATCGAGCGAGGACTCACGCAGCGCATTACCGCCCTCAACCTGTTTCTTCACGATGTCTATCATGATGGCAAGGTCCTGGCGCAGGGCGTGATTCCGCGCGAGATTGTCTATAGCTGCCAGCATTTCCGCCGCCAAATGCGCGGCCTGCAGGTGCCGCGGAATGTTTATGTTGCGATTGCAGGCACAGACCTGCTGCGGCTGAAGACCGGCGAGTACGTGGTGCTCGAGGACAATCTGCGGGTTCCGAGCGGCGTCTCCTACATGCTGACCAACCGGCGCATCATGAAGCGCACGCTGCCTCACCTTTTTCACAGCTATGGCGTGCGGCCCATCGAGCACTACACGCAGGCCCTGCTCAGTACCCTGCGCTCGATCGCGCCGGAGGGCCGCCCTGAGCCGTCCATCGTTCTGCTAACGCCAGGCGTATACAACTCCGCGTATTTCGAACACACCTACCTGGCCCGCCAGATGGGTATTGAACTGGTTGAAGGCCGCGACCTGGTCATCCACGACAACGTGGTGTACATGCGGACGACGGGCGGCCTGAAGCGTGTGGACGTTATCTACCGCCGCGTGGATGACGACTTCATTGACCCCCTGGCTTTCCGTACAGATTCGATCCTGGGTGCGGCCGGTTTGTTCAACGCTTATCGCGCGGGCAACCTGACGCTGGCGAATGCGTTCGGCACGGGCGTGGCCGATGATAAGGCACTCTACGCGTATGTCCCGGCGATTATTCGCTACTACCTGGGCGAAGACCCGATCATCAATAACGTCGAGACCTATCTGATGACGGAGAAGTCGCAGCGGCAGCACACGCTCGCTAACCTCGACAAGCTGGTGGTGAAAGCCGTGGGCGAGTCGGGCGGATACGGCATGCTGATCGGTCCGCACAGCAGCGTCGCCGATCGCGAGGAATTTCGCCGGCGCATCGAGGCCAATCCTCGCAACTACATCGCGCAGCCCACGCTCGATTTCTCACGCTCACCCTGCCTGCTCGAAGACGGCAGCATCGAGCCGCGCCATGTAGACCTGCGACCCTACATTCTTTTCGGGGACAAGGTCACGATCGTTCCCGGCGGCCTGACGCGAGTGGCTCTCCGCAAGGGGTCGCTGGTGGTGAATTCCTCCCAGGGCGGCGGCAGCAAAGACACCTGGGTGCTGGGGTAACTGGAGCCTCTATGCTTTCTCGCGTCGCAGACAGCCTTTACTGGACCAGCCGCTACCTGGAGCGCGCCGAGCACACCGCGCGCGTGGTCGATATCAATATGGGGCTGATGCTGGATAAATCGGAAGTCAGCGAGGAACGCAGATGGAAGCGCGTGCTGGCGGCGCTCGGTCATCCGCGCGACATCGAGTGGAATGACGACGTGTATGTGCTCGTCCATACGCTGTGTTTCGATACCTCGAATGGGGCCTCGGTAACGGCTTGCGTCTTCTCAGCGCGCGAGAATGCCCGCCAGATTCGCGAGGCGATCAGCACCGAGCAGTGGCAGCGGTTGAACCGGCTCTTTCATGAGATCTCCCGGCTGCGTCCGCCTTCACCTTCTGACACGCAGCTCTCCGAATTTCTTCCCGCTCTCTACGATGGGGTGCATTTGTTTCAAGGCGTCACCGATACTACCTTGAGCCACGGCGAGGGTTGGCAATTCCTCCAGGTCGGACGATTCCTCGAACGCGCCACCGCCACCACAAAGCTGTTGGACATCTATCAAAGGGAGGTGTTCGCGAACGTCGACGATACGGTCGACGCCTACGAATACCTGGAATGGATCGGTTTACTGAGGACCTGCACAGCGTTCGAGGCGTATTGCAAGGTCTACACCGCCGACCTGACGTATGAGCGCATTCTCGAGTTTCTGCTGCTCGATCCGGAGTTCCCGCATTCGATCCGCTACTCCATCGACCGCCTTCACCGGTCCCTCGACGCCATCCAGCAGGAGTCGCACGGCCACCACGCGACGGAGTTGATGCGCGTCTCGGGCAAGCTGCAGGCCTCTCTCGGGTACGGGCAGATTTCCGAGATTCTGGGGCAGGACCCCGCACGCTATCTACGCAGAATTCTGGAGCAATGTCGCCAGATTCACGACCTCATCTACGAGGTCTACATTCAATACTCCGTGCAGACCGCGCTGGCTCTATAGGAACGAGGGCATCGATGCTGTTCTACTCGATTCGGCACCTGACAAAATTCGTGTACTCCAAGCCTGTGAGCGAGAGCGTCATGGAAGTGCGCATGCATCCGCGCAGCGACAGCAACCAGCGCTGCCTGACGTTTTCTCTCTCGGTAAGCCCGCGGTGCCGCGTCTTTTCCTACCGTGACCATCTGAGCAACAATGTGCATCACTTTGATATCCCGGGACAGCACGAGCAGCTCGTGATCATCGCGGAGGCGCTTGTGGAGCATCAGCCGCTCGCTGAGATTCCTGCATTTCTGGCTCCTGACGCGTGGGGGGAGCTCGATGCGATCGTGTCGGAGGGAGACTACTGGGAAATGCTGCTGCCCAGCGAGTTTGCTCTACCTACTCCAGCCCTGGAGGACTTAGCGGGCGAGCTTGGCGCGTACCGCCGTGACGATCCCATGACGCTGCTGTGCGAGCTGAACAAGAAGCTGTATGACTACTTCAGTTATTCGCCGCGCACCACGCGTGTGGATTCGCCCATCGATGAAGCGCTCCGTTCACGGCAGGGTGTCTGCCAGGATTTCGCCCATATCATGATCGCGCTGGTCCGGCAGCTCGGGATTCCATGCCGCTATGTGAGCGGATATCTCTACCATCGCAAGGAAGATAACGACCGCTCGATCTCGGATGCGACGCATGCCTGGGTCGAAGCATTCCTGCCCCACCTGGGATGGGTGGGCTTCGATCCCACGAATGCATTGATTGCAACAGACCGCCATATCCGTACAGCGCTGGGGCGCGACTATGCCGATGTTCCGCCGACCAGGGGCATCTTTCTGGGCCGTACTCAGAGCGACTTGTACGTTGCTGTGCAGGTGACGGCGTCTGAGAAGGCTCCCGCGCTCGACCAGGAGTTACCCATCCCTGAGGACTGGTCGATGCTGGTCGAAAGGGCACAGGCTCCGCCGCCTCCTCCAGCCGAGCCGCTGCTCCAGCAGTTGCAGCAGGCTCAGCAACAGCAGGCACAGCAGCAATAATAGAACTAGCTGCCAGCAGGAATTCAGCGACCAACGGGAACGGCCCCAACGGCAGCGTATTAGATCCCGTCACGAATGGCGCGAAGCGCGTATCGCTTGACGCGCAGTCACCCGCCGATGTGAACCATGCTGCGCGAGGGCTTCAGGAAGTCCGGTTCGCCGACGTGGTGTCGCGCTTCTTTGAGGGTCACCGTGCGCTCGATGAATGCGGCCAGCTCATCGTCGCCGCCTCCGCGCTTCATCACGCCGTAAAGGTCGTGATCGAACTGCGAAAACAGGCAGGTACGGATTTTTCCATCGGAAGTAAGGCGAATGCGGCTGCATTGTCCGCAGAAAGCCTGAGAGACGGGCGCGATGATGCCGATCTCCCCAATGCCGTCATCGAAGGTATAGCGCACGGCGGTTTCGCTGACAGTGTTGGGCGCCAGCCTCACCACAGGCCGAAAGCTTTCCAGCTGTGCGATCACTTCGCGGATGGGGATGACGGTATTCGGAGTCCACAGGCGATCTTCTTCCAGCGGCATGAATTCGATGAAGCGCACGATCACGCCTTCATCCCGCGCGAATTTCGCGAAGGGAACGATCTGGTCGTCGTTGAAGCCGCGAAGGAGTACGCAGTTTACCTTGACGGGATCGAGGCCGGCCTGCTGTGCCGCGCGAATCCCCTTGACGACACGCTCGAAGCTGCCGGGAACGCGGGTGATGCGTGCAAAGGTCGCGGCATCGACTGCATCCATGCTGACCGTAATGCGGCTCAGGCCGGCGTCCTTGAGGGGTGTGGCCAGGTCTCCGAGCAGATGGCCGTTCGTCGTAAGTGCCAGGTCGAGCTTCTCTCCAGTTCTCGTTTTGAGCTTCGCCAGCTGGCGCACGAAGTCCACAAGGCCCCTGCGCAGCAAAGGCTCACCGCCAGTGAGCCGCACCTTTTCAATACCTAGGTCCACGAAAATCCGTACCAGGCGAAGGTAATCAGCCATAGGCAGTTCGGAGTATTGCGCGCCCTCATTGCCTGTCCGGCAGTAGACGCAGCGATAGTTGCAGCGATCGGTAATGGAGACGCGCAGATCGGTGATGGCGCGATCGTAGCGGTCCTTAAGGATGGACGGAGCAACGAAAGCACTCTCCTCAAAAGCGCCGAATGTGACGGATACGGGCGGCATAGGCCTGATGTCTACTGTATTCGATGCGCGCGTGAGCTGCCAGCTTCAACCCCGTCTGACAACAGCCTCATTGCGAAGGCGGGGAGGGGGACGTCTTCGGTGCAAACAAATGATGAAAATGGCTATAGAATCGCCGTTTACAGCTCAGGCACCGAAACGGACGACGTCGGAAAAGCAGTTGCGGAAGGTCGATAGTACGAAGATGCGACCTGCGGAGGGCCCTTTCTTCGTAGCACCAGGGGCAGGAAAGCTGCGAATCGGCCATGGGAGTAGCCTCCCCAAAAGACTTGATCGCAGTATAAACGGGAATAACTGCAGGTACTGTCTCACACGACTTTTGGCTGCAAGTATCTTAAGTAACCGCTCCAGAGATGGCTCATCTGGTGGATTCACAGACCCGGCGGTTCAGCATTCTGGTCACATGCCGTCATAATTAGGGCCGCCACCGCCCTCGGGCGGAACCCAATTGATAATCTGGTAGGGATCCATGACGTCGCACGTTTTGCAGTGGACGCAGTTGGCGAAGTTGATGTGAAGCTCTTTTGAAGGAGCGGTCCCGGACTCTTCGGATGAGGTCTCGACCATTTCGTATACGGCCGCGGGGCAGAAGTACTGGCAGGGATTGCCGAACTCCTTCAAGCATCGTGTGCTGCAGATGTTCAGGTCCTCGACCACCAGATGTACCGGCTGGTCGTCATCGTGGCGCGTGCCGGAGTGGTAGACGTCCGTCAGGCGGTCGAAGGTGAGCTTGCTGTCTCCCTTGGCGTTGCCCAGAAAGTGTTCGCGCCCGTCGCCGTAAATGCTCAAGGCGTCCGCGTGCTTCATGCGCAAATATCCGGCGTGATTGGTCGAGTCGGGTCCCAGATTGCCGCCGCGCAGCAAGTGTTGGATGCCGGCGCGAACCAATCCGTCATACAGACCGTGCTCAAATGCCTGATGGAAGTTGCGCACGGCGTAGAGCTCGTCCTTGATCCAACTCGAATCAACAGAGGCCTTGTACTCGCTCAGCGCATCAGCGGAGTTATCGCCGGAAAGCATCGCCTCGAAGGCCGTCTCCGCAGCGAGCATACCGCTCTTGATCGCCAGATGAATCCCCTTGAGCCTCTGCGAATTCAGAAAGCTGGCCGAGTCGCCGAGGATCATCCAGCCATTGCCGTAAATGCGCGGCATGGTCAGCCATCCGCCATACGGCAGGCTCTTTGCGCCGTACCGAACCATCTTGCCGCCATCCAGAATGCGCCGCGCAAGCGGATGCAGCTTGAAATCCTGGAAGACATGGTGCGGATCGGTGCGCGGGTCTTCGTAATCGAGGCCGGTGACATAGCCGATCGACACAAGCGTATCTGAAATGCCGTATATCCACGCTCCGCCGTATTCGCGGGTTGTCAGCGGATAGCCCAGCGTATAGATCACTTCGCCCTTGGCAACACGCCCCGCCGGGATCTCCCACAGCTCCTTGATGCCGATGCCGTAGGTCTGCGCATGGTTCGGGTCTTCCAGATTCAGGTGATTGATCAGCTGCTTCGCGCAGTTGCCCCGCGTGCCCTCGGCGAGAATCGTGACCTTTGCCCGCAGATCGTAGCCGGGCTCGAAGTTAGACTTCGGCTGCCCCTGCTTGTCGACTCCCTTGTCGTCGGTGCGTACTCCGGCGACGAAGGCCGTTTCGACATCGCGGCTGTCGTCGTCAAAAAGTAGCTCAGACCCGGCAAAGCCCGTAAAAACCGTGATGCCCGCTTCCTCGACCTTCTGTCCCAGCCACTTCACGAATTTGTTGATCGAAATGACATAGTTTCCGTGATCGCGCAGCGGCGGCGGAACGATCGGGAACTTGCGCGCCTTGTCTTTGCCGAGAAAGTAGACGGACTCCTTCGTGACCTCGGCATCAATCGGCGCTTCGCTCTCGAATCCGGGCAGAAGTTCCTTCATCGAACGGGGATCGAGCAGCGCTCCCGATAGGCAATGCTGGCCCACCTCGCGCGCCTTCTCAAGAACGTAGATGTTCTCCTTCGTGAGCTGCGAGTCAGGATGGTTCGCGTTGTGCTCATCAATAAGCTGCGAGAGCCGCAGCGCGCAGGCCATCCCCGCCGGCCCTCCGCCGACGATGACAACATCGGCCTCCATCTGCGGGCGGTCGATGCCTTCAAGGGGTTTGCGAAAAGTGATCATGGGCGACTGGATAGGATACAGGCAGCCTCTGCGGGTTAGCCATCAGCCAGTGACGTCCGCCTGATCCTTCCATTTCTTTTCGCAGGCCCGGCAAGTCCACAATCTTTGCGGCCACGGTATGGGAACTGCGAGAATGATCGATGCGAGTCCAACTTTAGGGTTCACGGATTCGAAGTCGATATCGAGCGATTGACAGTATGGGCAGCGTGGCTGCTCATATTCGATGCTTTCGGATTCGATGGCCGACGGGATGGGTTGAGACAGTACCTCCTCTGCTGCCGTTTTGTCTTCCGGCCTGACTTGCAGCCGGATTCCGCCAACGGCGTTAGACCATCCCCAGTGCACGCGGACTGTATTCTCGTCGCGAAGGAATGCAAAAATGCCCGCCGACTCGAGTGCAGACTTGGCGAGCCAGGCATCGGCCGAATCCCGGAATTGCTGAATGGTGACAAGGGATTGAAACTCCAGATCTTCGCTGTCCGCAAGTATGGGAGCGGGCATGCCTCGACGATCGAACTCCTCCCGGATTGCGGTCTGCGCAGCTTCCGTCAATGATTCGTATTGAGAACCGAGGCGCTGGAGTTCTTCCTCAGCGCATTCAGCGTAGTAGGCGCGCAGCCTTGAAATTTCACCTTGAGGGTCTTCGGTCTTCATGGTATGGCAATTAGATAGCTTTCATCGAACTCAGTGGATCAGCGACAAATCAATGGCATCCCCCATCGCCTTGTATCCCGCGTCTTTCGGGTGCAGATGATCCCCGGAATCGTAATCCGGGAGAAACGTCTCCGGATGCTCCGGGTCCTGCGTGATCTTGTCGAAATCAATCACGCCATCGAAGATGCCGCTGGTCCTGATCCACTGGTTATAGGCCTGCCGAACCTGCTCGCCCTGAGGCGATGAATAGCCAGTCGGCAGATACGGAGTGAGCGTCGCGCCGAAGACCTTGATGCCGTGCTGGTGCGCGCGCGTGACCAGTTGCGTGAGGCCGAAAATCAGGTCGTCGGCGGTGATGTTGTCGCCGGGCTCGTGCGGATCTTTCAAGCGGCCAATGTCGTTGATGCCTTCCAGGATAATCAGGTATTTCACGCCGCTCTGCGCGATCACATCACGGTCAAAGCGAGCCAGCGCGCTTGGGCCGTATCCGTCATGCAGGACGCGGTTGCCGCCGATGCCCTCGTTCAAAACGCCCAGGTCCGCGGTTTTCTTGTCCGCCAGCAGCCGGGCAGCCAGCACGTCGGGCCAGCGGCCGTTGGCATCGCGCGTGCCCTGAGCGCCGTCGGTGATGGAGTCGCCGAAGGTCACGATGGCTGCGGCTTTCCCATCCGTCTTTACGTCGATGCCCTTCACGAAGCACCAGGCGTAGATCGGGCTGGAGTTGTCGAAGGTAACAACGGCGGTAGCATCGCCCTTGAAAACGTAGTTGGTCGAATCGGCGAAAGTGTGACAGGTGGTGTTACGAATGCGCTGTTCCGGCACGTAAACGCTCACCACCAGATCTGACAGCGGAGCCGCCTGCATTGTCACCGGATCGCTGAGCACAAACGCTCCCGTCGGAATCTCGACCGTCGGCTTTCCGTTGAAGGTGAGCGCGTGGTCTGTATTTGCCTGGATTGCCCCGCCGCCTGCGCTGACGGCAATGTGCGCCGCGCCTACTGTAAGGGGATCGGTTCCAAATTCATTCGTGAGCTGCACCCGCACGGCCGATCCGCCTAGACTGATATGCACAATGTTGCGATAGGTAGTGTTGCCCGGCCCGGGCTGACCTGCATTCACCACAGAGCCTACGGGCGAAGCCGCCCACGTTCCCACCCAGTTTGCAGCCTGACTCTGCGCAAGAGCCGCAAAGCCACCCAAAACAAAAAGACTAAAGACAAGAAATCCCCGTCGCATCTATCTTCTATTCCCCGGGCAGAAGGTATTTTGTGGTTCTGGATGAGTGTATGACGGTCATGGCGCTCATGCCCATTCGCAGCTGTAGACACCATGGCACGTCGAGCAGGTTGCGCATGCGTGGTGACGGATTCTCATCGGTATCCTCCAGAATCTCCGGCACCAATTTGCGTAATGTTGCTGGTCCTTTTGGGAGCGTCTCCCCTTCGCGGACCGCCTGCAGCATCATCGCAGCCTTTGCTCCTGGGGCATTGTCCGGATTCGGACGATCATTTCTCAAAACCGCACATGCTCCCGCACTTCGAGTACTGCCGTCCAAACCTATCCCCTGCAAATAGATTGCGCCCCGGCCCAAAACTCTTTGGAAGCAAACGTGCAGCTACATGGCCATTCATCCCCTTCGCGCGGAGGGTTCTATGGGTTCCCTGTTCCAGGATCTTCATTTCGCCTTACGCCAACTCCGGAAGTCTCCGAGCTTTGCCATCACGGCGGTACTCACCCTGGCCCTGGGCATTGGCGCCAATACAGCCATCTTCAGCCTGGTCAATTCGCTTCTGCTCAAGCCGCTTCCCGTGACCAATCCCGAGCAGATCGCGACCCTCGCCCCCCGCGACAACAACGGCCCCCTGCTGCAAACTCTCTCCTGGAACGAGTACAAGCAGGTCCGCGCCGAGGGCAAGAATTCCTTCAGCGACCTCTTCGCATACACCATCTCGCTCGATGGGCTCGCCGTCAAAGGCCAGCAGCCCGATCGCATCCTCACCACGTATGTGAGCGGAAACTTCTTTGACGGCCTCGCGCTCAAACCCGCCGCCGGCCGGCTCTTTCTGCCCAATGAAGGCGAGGTCCTCGGCAACGACCCGGTCATCGTGCTCAGCTACGACTACTGGATGAAACGCTTCAACGGCGATATGAGCGTCGTCGGTCGGCCTGTCAACCTGGATGGACACCCTATGACTATCGTCGGCGTGGCCCCAAAGGGCTTCCACGGTATGTCCAGCTTCCTGAACATGGCTGCCTATTTGCCGTTGTCCGAGCTTCCCATCGCCGGCACTCCTGCGGACGCGCTGAACAACTGGCAAAACCGGATCTTTATCGTTAACGGGCGTCTCGCTCCGGGCATCAGTTTCAAACAAGCGTCCGCGGAACTGAACCACGTCGCGCAAAGTATCATGCGTCTGCATCCGGATGTTGAGAAGGGACTCACCATCCAGGCGTTTCCTGAGCCACAGCTCCGCATCAACCCCGGTGACCCCAATACAATGTTCATCATCGCGGGTCTGTTTCTATCGCTGGCTGTCATGGTGCTGCTGCTGGCTTGCGCGAATGTTGCCAATCTGGTTCTGGTCCGCGCTACCGTGCGCGAGCGCGAAATGGCCATCCGCACCGCGCTGGGCGCTCGCCGCTCACGCCTCATACGCCAGATGATCACCGAAAGCGTCACCCTGGCAATCATCGGCGGAGTCATGGGAGTCGTCCTAGGCAGGTTCGCCAGCGGGGCGCTCAGCCACCTCGACCTGCATGCCGATCTTCCCGTCCAGTTCACGTTCGACTTCGATTGGCGTATCTTTCTGTACTCCTTCGCCGTCGCTGTGCTGGCCGGCGTCGTCGTCGGAGTCGCGCCCGCCCTGCGCATCGCCAAGGGCAACGTGAATACAGTCCTCCACGAGGGCGGTCGCGGCGTCACCGGCGGGCGTCATCGTCTGCGCGATAGCCTTGTTGTCCTGCAGATCGCGGGCTCACTCGTGATGCTTGTGGTCGCCGCTCTCTTTGTACGCAGCCTGTCCGCCATGCAGACCATGGACTTCGGCTTTAAACCGGATCACGTACTGAATGTCGCAATCGATTCGAACGAGATCGGCATGACCGATGTCGAGGCCCGCGATCTGGCCGTCCGCATTACCACCAGTCTCCATCAGCTTGCCGGTGTTGACTATGCCAGCCACGCCAGTTCCACTCCGCTCGGATACTTCAACAGCGGCGGCGACCGCATGATCATTGATGGAGCCTCGCTCCCCGCCAATCCCGCCGATGCAAACGCTGGCGACAACATCGTTGGGCCTGAGTATTTCAAGGTGATGGGCATCGACCTTCTTAGCGGCCGCGAGTTCACCGACGCCGACAATGAGCACGGCGCCGATGTGGCCATCGTCAGTGAAAGCACGGCAAAAAAGTTCTGGCCCCATCAGGACCCCGTGGGCCGCACCTTCCGTATGGCCAGCGAGAAAGACCGCAAGCTGCGCGTCGTCGGCGTCGCGCGCGACACCGAGTTCCAGATCTTTGGCGGCGCCAAAGCCCAGCCATTCTTCTATATCCCCTATGCGCAGCACTCGAAAGGGAATAGCCTGATGATTTTCCAGATCAGGTCGCAGCGCGATCTGCTCACTCTCATTCCCGCGGTTGAGAAGACTATCCACGCGCTTGCTCCTCAGCTTCCCATGTTTCAGGTGCAGACCATGCGCCAGGGCCTCTACACCATGAACGGCCTTTTGCTCTTTCAGATCGGCGCTTCCCTCGCCGCAATCATGGGCGGTCTCGGATTGACACTGGCCGTCATCGGCCTCTACGGCGTTGTCTCGTACACCGTGGGCAGGCGAGTGCACGAGATCGGTTTACGTATGGCGCTTGGCGCCACCCGCGGTCTGGTCTTCCGCATGATCTACCGCCAGTCGATCGCGATTGTCGCATTCGGTCTGGGCATCGGCCTGGCTGTCGCTCTCCTCGTAGCCAAGGCCGTGAGTGGCTTCGTCATCGTCAGCGTCTGGGATCCTTCGACCTATGCAGGTGTCGGATTAGTCCTGGCGCTCGCAGCCCTTGCTTCGTGTTATTTCCCTGCGCGACGTGCGATGACAGTGGAACCGATGGTCGCGCTGCGCGAAAGCTAACCTTCTGCGGTCCCGATTGCAATCGCCGGGGTCCCTCCTGACCCCGCAGTTGGCGAAGGGTGGGAGACAAGGTCTAAACTTCCGCGAGGGGCAGCGAGTAAGCAGCCTGTCACGGCGGAGGCAGATGAAAGCCGCCATCTACACAAAACGTGACTCTCGAAAATTTCTCGAACTGGTCGATATCGACCCACCTGTTCCAAAGCCGGGCGAAGTTCTCATCAAGGTCCGGGCTGCTTCGGTCAATCCTCTTGACTGGCGGCTCAAGTCGCACCGGCCCGGCGTCGACCTCGCCGGCGAGGTCGTATCCATTGGCAGCCGCGTGACCCGTTTCAAGCCCGGCGATGCAGTCTTCGGGCTCGGCAAAGGCGCTTTCGCCGAGTATGCTCGTGCAAGGGAATCCCAGCTGGCCGCGATGCCGGACAGCCTCACCTTCGAACAGGCGGCGAGCCTGCCGATCGCCGGACTCACCGCAATCCAGGGGCTGCGCGACAAGGGCAAACTTGCGCCTGGGCAGAACGTGCTTATCAACGGCGCTGCAGGAGGCGTAGGTACATTCGCCGTACAGATCGCGAGGGCGCTGGGGGCAGAAGTCACCGGCGTCTGCAGCACCAGAAACGTGGAGATGGTCCGATCGCTCGGCGCTGACTTTGTGGTGGACTACACGCAGCAGGACTTCGCTCAGGAAACAAAGCGATACGATCTCCTTCTCGACAATGTCGGGAACCGCACACTCTCCGATTTCCGCCGTGTCCTGACCCCGCGTGGCCGCTGCGTGCTGGTCGGTGCGCCGAAGCAGTGGGGCCCGATTCTCCGCGGATTACTTGATGCGATTGTCCGGTCATTCATTCTCCGCCAGAATTTCCTTTTCTTCATCGCTAGAGCGAAACCGGAAGATCTCGAGACGTTGAGTAGCTTCGTGCAAACCGGCAGAATGCATCCGGTAATTGATCGCCGATACCCGCTGAGCAATACGGGCCAAGCTATCGCTTACGTCGAGGAAGGACATGCTCGCGGGAAGGTGCTCATAACCCCGGAGTGAAGGGATGGCCGGGTGGCCCATTCAAGCCCGGTGTTGGTTGAGTCGGAGGGGTGCTGGACCTGCTGGGTGCCCATATCTTCCGGTTTCATCGCCAGATGTGGGCCGTCGCGCCATACCTAGTATTCTGGTCAGGTAGCCATGGCGTACCCCACAAATAACCTCAGGATCAAATCCAGCAGAATCGTCCTTCCTCCGATTTTCCTCGAGGAAGAAATGCCCATCACCGAGAGCGCTTCCCGCACCGTCTTCGAGGCGCGCCGCCAGATTATCGACATCCTTAATGGCGAAGACGACCGCCTCCTCGTCGTCGTCGGTCCCTGCTCGATCCACGATCCGGTCGCCGCCCGGGAATACGCGGGTCTTCTCAAAGATGCCATCGCGGAATTTTCCGGCGATCTGCTCATCGTCATGCGGGTGTACTTCGAGAAGCCGCGTACCACGCTCGGCTGGAAGGGCTTGATCAACGATCCTTTCTTCGATGAATCGTTCCGTATAAGTGATGGATTGCGTATCGCCCGCCGCCTCCTCCTCGATCTCGCCGAGATGGGCGTACCGGCCGGCACCGAATTCCTCGACATGATTTCGCCCCAATACCTCTCCGGCCTCATAAGCTGGGGAGCCATCGGCGCGCGCACAACCGAGAGTCAGGTCCACCGCCAGCTTGCCTCCGGACTCTCCTGCCCGGTTGGCTTCAAGAATGGCACCTCCGGCAACGTACAGATCGCGATTGAAGCCATTCTCTCGGCGAGCCATCCGCATACCTTCCTGGGAACTTCAGAAACGGGACAATCCGCCATCCTTCTCACCTCCGGCAACTCGGACTGCCATATCATCCTCCGCGGGGGTCGGGAAATCACCAACTACGATGCAGCCTCCGTCGCTTCGACTATCGGCAAGATGGAAAAGACCGGTGTCAAACCGCGCATTATGATTGACTGCAGCCATGCAAATAGCGGTAAAGACCATCGCAGACAAGGCTCAGTGTGCCGTGCCGTGTCAGAACAGATCTCGAACGGGGAACGCTGCGTCATGGGGGTCATGCTTGAGAGCAATCTCGTTGCCGGATGTCAGACTCTTGTAAACGGCAAGGCGCTTGTCTACGGACAGAGCATCACTGACGCCTGCATCGACTGGCCTGAGACCCACACTCTCCTGCACGAACTGGCCGCCGCCGTCCAAAAGAGGCGCGGTCATCCTCATCCCGAGCAAGTCCGTTCCGCAGAAACGTACATCTCGCAATGACGTTCCGCAGGTAGCCCCTGCTCTGGATTTTCAGGATCTTAGGGGATGAAAGCGCATCCTTACCCTGGCAAAGGTGCTAATGATGAAACAGAATTTCGCCGCAATTATCCTCGGCGGGACCGGTCAGGTCGGCGGTGCAGCCGTCGCGGAGCTGCTGGCAATTCCGGAATGCCGGGAAGTGGTGATGGTCACCAGAAAACCCATTGCGGCGCGATCGCGGGTACGCAACGTCATTCTTGATACCGGCGCTGCTGACTTCGCCGAGCGTACTGCTGCCCTTGCCCGTGAAATTTTAAGTCAAGGCCCGGTCAGCGCGGTGAGCTGTGTGGGTGTCGGTTCCGGATCGATGCGCTGGAGCGAAGATGAATTGCAACGACTTGAACTCGGCGTCGTCGGTGCCTTTGCGCGTGGCTGCCATGACGCCGGAATCGCCCAGTTTTGCCTGCTTTCTGCGATAGGAAGCACAGCCCACAGCCGGTTTCGCTATGCCCGCGTAATGGGCATGAAGGAAGACACCGTGCGTAGCATCGGTTTTACGCGCCTTGCCATCTTTCGCCCCGGCATCATTGCCGGCAACGCTCATACCCCGGCCTGGATCGGTTGGTTGGGAAGACTCATTCCGGGCCCGTTTGGCAGTATTGATCAGCGAATTCTCGGTCGCTCAATCGCCGCAGAGATAGCTCTGCACAGTCGAGAGTCTGGTGAAGTTACTCGGGAAAATGCAGCAATGAAAAAACTCGCTGCACAGCTCCAGATAGCGTGACCTTGAAATTTTTTGCGTGGGTCGTATAACCGGCTTCTCCCACCGTTCCCGCCTGCCGGATCGTTCGCCCGGCACTCGTTTTGATGTAGAAGTATTGCCGACCTTGCGCCCGGATCGGCTCACTTCCAAGCCCCACTTCACGGCCTCAGACTATCTCTGGCTTACGAGGCACTCAGCCTCCAAGATCGGCAATAGGAGGATTATTAAGAAGGCGCATCCGCCTGTTGAATTACCATTTGCTGTTGTGAATCTCGTGAAAAGGAGGACTCTATGAAAGCAGCCTGGTACGAAAAACAGGGACCCGCGCGAGAGGTTCTCACCGTAGGCGATATGCCGGACCCCGCTCCGGGCCCCGGTGAACTTCGCATTCGCATCGCCGCCTCGGGAATCAACCCAGGCGATATCAGAAAGCGTCAGGACGACTTTGGCTATGGGATGCCGTATCCTCGCGTCATTCCACACAGCGATGGCGCAGGGCAAGTAGATCAGGTTGGTCACGGTGTTTCTTCGGAGTGGTTGGGGAAATCCGTGTGGTGCTATGGCGCGCAATCTTATCGCCCGTTTGGTACTGCAGCTGAATTTACCCTCGTCCCGGCCGCGCAAACCGTTCCTCTATCCGCAAACGCGACCATGGAACAGGGCGCATGCCTTGGCATCCCCGGCATAACAGGTCATCGCGCCGTGCACGTGGCTGGACCGGTCAGCGAACGCACGGTACTTGTGCAAGGAGCTGCGGGGTCCGTGGGGTTATGTGCGGTCCAACTGGCCCGTCACGCCGGGGCCCGCGTTATTGGCACAATCCGGACGCCAGCGGAGGAACAAACTGCGAGACAGGCAGGAGCGCACGAGGTCCTGGTCAACGACGCGGAACTACCAGCGCACGTAAGAGCCCTCGCTCCCGAGGGGATTGACCATATTGTCGAAGTCGCATTTGCGGCGAATATCGAGCGTGATGTTGAACTCCTGAAAATGGGCGGATCCGTCGCAAGCTATGCCACGAATGCTGGGACTCCGACAATACCTTTCTGGCTCCTGGTGTTCAAGAATATCCAGCTCTTTTTTCTAGGCAGCGATGACTTCACGCCGGAAGCGAAGGCAGCTGCAGCACGCGACATAAACGCTGCGCTGGAGGCTGACTGGCAGGGCTTCGCGATAGGCGAGCGGATTCCTCTATCGGAGATTGTTCGAGCCCATGAGCTTGCCGAGCACCCGCAGCATCCAGGACGAGTTGTAGTCACGCTCTAAAAGGACCCGGGTGCGCTTGCAGAGTCGGAGCATGATTTCTCGGAGCGAGTTTTTCAACAGCCACGCCTGTGGGCGCCAATTGACAATCATCAACTTACTTTCTGGCGAACACTCTTGAGAATCTCCTTCGAGAGCTGCTCATTTTGCAGTGCGCGAGCCAGCACGACACCGCCGATCAACGCAGCCGACTGGCGGCGGTTTCCTTGGCGGGGTAGCGCATTTTTTCTGCAACCTTCATGTACGACGACTATCCTAGTTCACGGTCGGTCATCGAGGAGGAATCATGAAGCTCGCAGGCAAGAAGGCTCTCATTACCGGAGGCAACAGCGGCATCGGCCTGGCCACAGCCCGCCTTTTCATCTCTGAAGGCGCGGAAGTCGCAATTACGGGTCGCGATCAACAGACACTGGATGAAGCGGTCGCCGAGCTGGGATCGAAAGCGCACGGCTATCGCGCTGACGTTACGGTTGCGGAGGACCGCAAGAAGCTCTTCGCTGAACTCGCCAAAGACTTTGGCAAACTTGACATCGTCTTCGCCAATGCAGGCATTTCTGGCAGGACGCCGACTGGCACGACCGACGAAGCCATCTTCGAGAAGGTAGTCCACACCAACCTCAACGGTGCTTTCTTTACCGTCAATGCGGCCGCTCCTCTCATGAACGACAACGGCAGCATCATCTTCAACGGATCGGTGCACAGTTATCTCGGTCAACCAGGCGTGGCTGCCTACGCTGCCACGAAAGGCGGACTCGTCTCGATGGCGCGATCCATCGCCGCAGACCTTGCACCGCGCAAGATTCGCGTGAACGTGGTGGCCCCCGGAGCGACGAAGACTCCCATCTGGAAGCGCGGGGCGCGCGCCAATGCCACGGCAGAGGAATCCGCAAAACTTTCCGACTTCTTCTCTTCTACGGTTCCACTTGCCCGTTGGGGCGAGCCGGAAGATCTGGCCAAGGCTGTACTTTTTCTTGCCTCGGACGATTCGTCGTACATCAACGCTATCGAGCTGATGGTGGATGGCGGACTGACGGGCGCTCCTTTCGGAGCCGCCATTCTTCGCGGCTGACCGTAGGGAAAGGACATTCTGTATGTCACATCACTTCGATACCAGACTGGCGAGGGAAGACCCGAGCCTCAACCTCTGCGACTTCTATCTCTTTGACGGCCCACCGGGCAGGACAGTGATGGCGATGACCGTTAATCCGGATGTGGGATTGTCGGCTCCGGATACGCTTCATCCAGAAGGGCTCTACGCGTTCCGGTTCGACCTGAACGGAGATGCGAGGGAAGAGGTTACGTTCAAGTTCAGGTTTGGTGAACCACGACACGGAGATGGCAGGGAGCATACTCACATTCAGCCGTTTGTAGTGCGGAAGGCGACGGGTGAGGATGCTCTTCGTGGTGACGCCGGAGAGAGTCTGGTTGAGGGTGAAACCGGTTCCGTCACGACTGATTCGGATCTTCGTGCGTATGTTGGGATTGCTCCGGATGTATTTGCGGCCAATGCTGGATTCCGCACATTTATGACTGCTTTCTATCAGGACCACCGCTACGATGGGGACGCCTTTCTGCATCAGCAGAATCCCTTTGCGAGGCGGAATGTTACGGCGATTGTGCTGGAAGTGCCGAGCGAACTGATTGGGAAGGGAAAAATCCACGCATGGGCGACGATCTCCCTCTTTGGCCATGCGCCGGAGGTACAAGTTTCGCGTTGGGGCCTGCCTATGGTTACGCATCTCTTCCTGAACGACCCGAGCGATCAGGAGGTGAAAGAACAATTCAATGCGTCGGTTCCGTCTGAAGATCTGGAGCGGTTTGCGAAGTCGATCGCGGATGTTGCGGAGAAGATGACGACCTATGCCGGTTCGGCGGCGGACCCGGGTAAATACGGGAAGCTGATCGCTGCACGGCTTTGTCCCAACACGTTGCCTTATGAGCTTGGAACGTCCGCCGCATTTGAGGTGGCCAGCTTCAATGGACGCGCGCTCGGCGACGATGTGCTGGATGTGATGTTGACGCTGGCGGCCAACAGGCCAATTGCCGATGGACTTGCTCCCGACCGCCGGCGCATTCGCAAGGATTTCCCGTATTATGGAGCGCCGTATACGGCGGAGGAGCAGGTCGGGGTGACGCCGATGCCGCGCCCGGCTAAGAAGTAGGCGGGAAGCGACGCTCGAGAATGATGTTTGGGATCAGGGCGCTTCCGTGGGCAGCTGGTATTCGAGATCGTTGCTGTGCTTGCCTTCGGCGATGATCGGAAGCCAGGGAGGGGGCGCGGGGAGGGAACGGCCCAGCATCAGTCGGTGCCAAATCGCCAAGTCACTCATCGAAGTCGGATAGGTCCTCAAGAGTCGGCTCGTCGGAAGCGGTCCATCAACTGGCGGAAGGCGGCTGCCACAACTCCACCCGGTTTCCTTCCGGATCGGTGAACCAACATCTTAGTTATAAGCCCGGTTCGTTAAACACTGGCGCGTTTGTGAGTACTCTATCGCGCCGTTGGCGCGTGAGCATCCTATTCAGGTCAGCTTCAAGCCTGCCGATTTTAGCGCGGTATCCTGGTGGATCTAGCGGAGGGGCGGTCGCGCTTTCCCGCCTCTGGCTTGATTACACTTCGTTTTCCATATGCGATGAATTGCTAGCGCAAGGCGTTAGTTAAAGCGAAAATTTTCGACCAACTTAAGGTCAACAGCCGATGTGTCGACCTGTGAGAAGATAATCCGCGTGCCATCGGGTGATACGGCGAACCCCGGGTCACCCTGGGGTGGCAGACCGGCTAACTCCGCGACTCTGGACACCCGCTTACTCGCAAAATCGAAAAACTCTATTGCCGGGCGTGGGCCGGCCTCCGAAACGTAATAGACTCCACTCTTCGACAAAGCCCAGTCCCCCCAATATTCCGGAGAAAGATCCGCAAGTATTCGAGTTTCATCACCGCCGCCAGTTGGCATCCGCCAGATCCCGGGCTCGTTATCTTTGGCGTAGTAAAGATATCTGCCGTCTGACGACTCGAATGCCGCAAAGCCGCCATGCTGCGTGACTCGCGAAGGCTGTCCTCCGGTTGCCGGAACCTTCCAAATCTGTGCGGCGTCGCTGCGGTTGGATGAAAAGTAAACGAACTTTCCATCCGACGACCAACTCGGGACCTTGTCTTCGGACTTGCCATCGGTGAGCGGTACCGGGCTGCCGCCCTCGGCGCTGATCATCATCACCTCGCTATGACCGGTTGGCCGGGAATCAAAAACTATCTGCTTGCTGTCTGGCGACCATCGCGGCATACCGCTGACTACCTTGAGAAATGTCAATTGTTGTGGCTCCGAACAGTCGGTGACGTCACATGTCCAAATCTCGTTGTAGCCGGAGCGCCCTGATGTGAAAGCCAGTCTTTTGCCGTCCGGCGAGAACTGGGGACCATTGTTGTAGGCCGCGGAAAAAAGAAATTGACTTGGGCCCCCGGTGATCTTACGGCCAACGTCAGAGAGAGCAATGCTCCACAGGTTCGGATGGATCAATCCCTGAGTGTAGGCAAGCCGGTCACCCTTACGCGAAATTGTTGGGCCTGTGGCGATAGCACCTCCCACAGGTAGTCTTTCGGGCTCGCCACCCGCGAGGGAAACAGCCCAAAGCGACAGGCCGCCATCGCGGTGGGAGGAGAAGATGATTTTCTTTCCGTCGGCACTCCAGGTGAGACCGGCCACATCGGCCTTGTCGAACGTCAACTGGCGAGCAGGGCCGCCCGATACCGCAACAGTGTAAACGTCTGGCGTCCCCTCCCCGATGATTCGTATGAACGCTATCGATTTCCCATCGGGTGAGAACACCGGATCCGAATCACCAACGATATTGCCTGCGGGGAATGTCAGCTGGTGCGGTTGCAAGTCTTCTATAGACATGAGGAACAAAGCGAAAGGAGTGTCTGGTGAGTTCTTTTCGCTGAAGACCAGAACGGGAGCCGCGGGTGACCAACCCAGGCCATTGCAACCTACCGTATTCCGGAGCCTCCTTTCAGGTCCGCCGAGTGAAGGCACGAGGAAGATGCCCTGGTCTTCGCCGGAGCATCGCATGAACGCGATATAACGGTCGTCCGAACTCCAAACGTCACAACACACGAAACCGCTGCTCTGGGTGAGCTGCAACGGCCGATCGGTGCCAATGCGCTTCACGTAAACATCGGTCCGGTTACCCGAATTTCCATCCCAGACAAAGGACACCTGCTCACCATCAGACGAGAAGGCGGCCTCAGTTTCGGCTCCCGGAAGACTGGTTAACGGAACTGTCGTCATGGGAGGGCGGGCGGCCGACCGGCGGAAGATATAACCCGTAGACCCAAGTCCGAGTAGGAGAGCGATCACTGCAAGCGACAACAAAATCGCGCGGCCGGGAAAACGGAACATCCACCTCGCATCTGTCCTTTGGTTTGAACCTGATTGTGAGACCGCCGGCAGACTCTCAGCTGCGGCAGAATGGTTTCCGTTCATCCATTCCACGGGCGCGATGAAACGATAGCCCCGGCGCGGGAGCGTCTCAATCAGCGGACTCTGCGCTCCCGCGTGGCCGAGAGCTTCACGCAGCTTGGCAACCGCTTTGTTCAGGCCGTGATCGAAATCGACAAAGGTATCCGCCGCCCAGAGCTGGCTTCTCAGCTCCTCCCTGGTCACCAGTTGTCCAGGGCGTTCAAGCAGAATCCGAAGCACCTGAAACGGCTGCTCCTGTAGGGGAAGCTTACGTCCTTCGTAAAACAGCTCTCTGCTGCCGAGATCTACCTCGAATTCCGCGAAACGAACCCGTTCGTAAGCCGCTTTCGGGTGCATGACGGCCAACCTCACATGTGGGCCGAGTCTATCTCATGTTTTTTGTTCCTACAATGCAGCCCGTCGCTCCGGGCAAAGAACTGAAAACACTAGGGGACAAAAAAGGGACTCACGGGTAATAGGCGCGCCATTGCCAGTCTGCATTTCGAAAAAGCTAAATCAACTCACTTCTGTGACCGATAGGTTTTGAACCACAGAAATTGAGGAGGATTTTCGATGTCCCGGACTCTGTTCCAGCCAGCCTGTCTCGTATTCCTGTTGCTGCTCAGCGCGGCAACGCTACCAGCTCAACCCGTCGCCGTCTCAGTGTATGGCACCGGACTCAACAACCCTCGCGGTCTCACCTTTGGTCCCGACGGTGATCTCTACGTCGCCGAAGGCGGCGCAGGAGGCACGATGACAACCACACCTGAGGAATGCACGCAGGTTCCCGGTCCCGTAGGTCCTTACAGCGGCGGATTTACAGCGCGCATTTCCAAATTTGACCGGCACGGCCACCGCACCACGGTCGCTGACGGATTGCCGTCCAGCCAGACCAGCCCCGCTCAAGGGAATCTAGTGAGTGGCGTCTCCGACGTCGCCTTCATTAGGGATGAGCTTTATGCCATTCTGGCCGGCGCCGGTTGCAGTCACGGACTGAAAGGCACGGTGAACGCCGTGCTGCGGATTCATCGAGACGGGACCTGGAACCAGGTCGCGGACCTGAGCGCATTTCAAATGACCCACCCCACGGCGAATATTTCATTGTCCGCCGACGATTTCGAGCCCGACGGCACCTGGTACAGCATGATCGCGGTTCACGATTTCCTGTACGCTGTCGAGCCGAATCACCAGGAGATCGATCGCATTGATCCTCGAACCGGGGAGATTCGGCGTATCAGTGACGTCTCGACCTTCGATAGTTCGAAATGGATTGGGCCTACAGGGCTCAGCTACCACGACCATGACTTTTACTTCGGCAATCTCGGCAAGTTCCCCATCGTTGACGGGAGCTCAAGTGTTTACCGCTTGAAACACCATGATGATTTCGACGTCGTAGAATCCGACCTGACTACCGTTATGAGTGTGGCTTTCGACGATCGTGATCGCTTGTATGTGCTGGAGAATACGACCGGAGCCGGCAATATGTTTCCCACGCCGATGACCGGCGACATCATTCGTTTCGACCGTGACGGATCGCGTCACGCAATTGTGACAGGCCTCTTCCTGCCAACCGCGATGATCATGGGGCCCGATGGGAACCTATACGTCTCGAACGTTGGATTCGGCCCGCCACCCGAAGGATTGGGCCAAGTCCTAAGGGTTGAATTGAATGACCATGACTGTGATCATTGATAGTCCAAACGGGGGGCAGGCGGCTCCGGTATCAAGGCGAGGCACCTGCCCGGCCACCCTCGGTAAGTGCGTCGCCGACTACCCGGTAGTGGGCCACTGCTAGTCGAACAATAGACGCCACTGCAAGCATTCAGCGAGCCGAACCATTGCTATGAATGCTGCCACGCGTTGCACCGAGCGTAGACGATAGCTAATGATAAGTCGGCATATGGGAAGTGACTCAGAGCTCGCGAATATGGACAATGCCGGAATAGACACAGACAACGGCGGTCTCGAAATCTGAACCCTGTACCCTGCCTTTTCTTGGCCGACAATTTCGCCAAACCCGCTACAATAGAAATAGAGACTAAAAAGAGCCTGGCTATCACTAGCCAGGCTCTTTTGTTGTGCGGCCTGCAAGTCACACAAAATAAGCTATTTCCTGTAAGTGATTGATTCTTTGGTAAGAGCTGTAAGTAACACAAAACAATGGTACAGACGCCGAGGTGTACCCTAACCCCTTTCAAATGAATCGGTAACAGGATTCATTAATCCGAGGTGTGGCTTAAACCCTTTGTTATGAAACGGTAACAGAAGTGAATGGGAATGCAGGGGGGAGGGGGGTAGGAGGGAAGGATAGAAGGCAGTTCCAAAAAGGGAACTAGGCTCCCGCCCTTGCCTTCTTAATCTCCTCAGTCACGGCCGGAACCACATCGAAGAGGTTGCCCACTACGCCGACGTCGGCGATCTCGAAGATCGGAGCCTCAGCGTCCTTATTGATGGCGACAATCGTCCGCGAGCCCTTCATGCCGACGATGTGCTGGATGGCTCCGCTGATACCGAGCGCGAAGTAGAGCTTGGGAGCGACCGTCTGCCCCGACGATCCTATCTGGCGCTCGAGCGGCAGCCAGCCGTTGTCGCAGATGGGGCGGGATGCGGCGACCTCACCGCCGAGCGCCTTGGCCAGGTCTTCGGCGAGCGCGAGATTCTTCTGCTCCTTGATGCCGCGACCGACAGCGACGATGACCTCGGCCTGGGAGAGATCGACGGCCTGTTTTGCCTCCTGGAAAACTTCATGGGGAGTCACGCGGGCCGGGCTGTCCGCCACCGCTGCAGCGACATTTTCAACCAAAGCCGAACCAGCTTCCGCATGGTCGCCCCGGAAAGTACCGATCTGGATAGTCGCCAGCCACGGAGCGTCTCCGGCAAAGGAAACATCCGCCGCGAACTTGCCCTGAAACATCTGCCGGGTGAAGAGCAGCTTGCCGCCATCGTGCTTGTAGCCGATCGAGTCAGAGATCAGCGTCCGGTCGAGCGCCAGCGCCAGTCGCGGCGCGAAGTCCCGGACCTGGTACGTATGCGGGAAGAGCACCAGCTTTGGCTGCTTCTCGGAGATGAAGCTCTTGAGTGCGTAGACGTAAGAGTCAGACGTGTAGGCCTCAAGCGTAGGCGATTCGAGCGCGTAGACTTTGGCAACGGCCTTCTGCGCAAGCTCCTGAGCAAGCGCCGAGACGCCGTTCCCGGCCAGCACGACCTCAACCGGCCAGCCCGTATCCTTCGATATTGCCTGCGCCGCCGCGATCGTCTCGAACGAAACCCGGTTGAGCTTGCCCTCGCGCTGCTCCGCCACTACCAGAATGCTGTCTGCCATGCTTATTGTGTACTCTCAAGTCGTTGCGCCCAAGGCGCTGTTGCCTGGACGGCCAGTCCCTAGAACTCCTGCGCGCCCCTCTTCAACCAGGTTCCGTAAATGCCGAAGATTACGGCGAGCACACCGGTCAGCACATTCAGATAGAACATGGGTCGGATCCATCCCGGCGAATAGGTCAGATCCTGTCCGGTCCAGAGCGTCAGCAACACGGCGAAGAAGGCGAACTGGCCGGCGATAACCTGGAAGGTGAGCCCCCACTGGCGGCGCTTGTCTAAGGTTTCAACCTGCTCAGGCGCTAAACCGCGCTCCGTTGCGGGGATGGTCAGATTTGCCATGGTGTCTTCGTCTCCTCTTAGGGGTGGCTTACAGCCATTAAATCACGCGCGCTTCGTTTTTCAGGTACTCGACCAGCTTTCGCGCCGCTTCGCCCGCCGATCCCTGAATCATTTCGGTTTTCTTCTGCTTTTGCGGGACGTAGAGACGCTCGATCTCCTGCTGGTTCCTGCTCAGTTTCGACTCGACTTCTGCCCAGGTCACCTTGCGCATGGGCTTCATCTTTGCCTGCTTGATGCCGATCAGCGTGGCATAGCGCAGCTTGTTGATGCCGCTCTGAATCGTCAGCACGGCTGGCATCTTCATATCGATGAACTGGTAGTGTCCGGCCTCGAGTTCGCGCTTCAGGTGCAGCCCGCCGTCTGTTTTCTCGATGCCGATGATGATAGTGGCGTGGGGCAGGCCCAGAATCTCGGCCAGCAGCACGCCAGTCTGCGCGCAACCGTAATCGTCGGACTGTAGCCCGGTGACGATGAGGTCGAAGTTGTCGTCTGACAGCGGGGGGGCAACCGCTGCGGCAATCGCACGGGCGGTATTGGCGGAGTCGAGCCGCACGAACTTGTCGTCTTCGAGATGTATGGCTCGATCCGCCCCCTTGGCCAGCGCCTCGCGCAGCACCTGCGATGCCCGGGCCGGACCGGCGGTGATCACCGTCACCTCGCCGCCGTGCTTTTCCTTCTGGCGCAGAGCCTCCTCGAGCGCGTAGGCGTCCGGTTCATTGACTTCGTACGAGACATCCTCACGAATCCACGTGCTGTCATCGTTCAGCTTGAGCGGAGCGTCCTTTTGCGGGACCTGCTTGATACATACAAGAATCTTCATAGCAAACGGGTCAGTATAGCGTGTCTCCAGCCTGCGTCGCCAATCTAACGGCCGGCAGAGGGATCGCGCGTATTGCTTGTGTTCATGTCGATCTGCGTTTTGCTGGAGTGCGGCAGACCCGGGGCATAACAATTGTTGTCTGCGGCGTAGCCACCCTTGCATGAGGCGGCGATCTCGGATCGAGGCGATCGGGCATACTGCCACGCCCGTGCGTCTTTGATTCCGCCGCTGGTGGGATCGGCGACTTTCGAGATACAACCGGGAGCCGGCGGGCATTGGTCGTTGAATATCCACAGGGCAAGCTGATTGTCGGAAGTAGCGAAGCGTTTGGCGATGTCTAGTGCTGTGGAGATCTTGCCGGTCCCGTCAGGCACAGAGATCGCCGAGCAGTAGACTCCGGCGTGAAAATCAGAGTCACTGACAGTGTCGATCCATGCTCCAACGTAAGCCGCCTGTTCGGGCAGCAGCCGCCCGCCTTCTTCCTGGTCAAGAAAAATGATGGATGCGGCGGGAAAGTTCTCTCTCAGGGCCGCGGCGATCGCAGCCTGCGCGTCAACCTTGCCGAGCGCCGCCGCATCCTTTCCTTTCAGGTCCGCGTCAAGACGGCCGTTGAACAGAATCAGAAAACCGAACCCGGCTGTTCGTACACGATCACGCTTGCCGACCCAGGGGTTCGAAGACATGCCCGGCGGATTGTTCAGCCAGTAGCCGGTGTAGGCGAAGGTCTTGTGGAGGCCGGGGAGCAACTCGTCGCCGGGATAATCATTCTTGTCGAACCCGAGATAGCGTCGACTACTCTGTGCGAGACAAAGTGCGGGAAGGAAGAGGAGTATTGTAAGGAATCTGCGCATCATCAGTAGCAATCCTGCCTAACTTTCGATGCTATCGTTTCCCATCATGCGGAAAGGATTTGCTTTTTTCCCTATCAGCGCCCCTTGACTGCCGGAACTGCGGAGCAGTCTCTCTCTCCTGCGGATAAGGCGATGGTCGCCTACGTCGATGCGAACGAGCAGGCCTTGAATGCACTGCTCGAAAAGTTTACTGTTCCAGCTGATTGGCTTCAGGCCGATTGCAGGAATGCGACCGACTGCAATCCGGCGACGTCGAAACGCTTGCGGCAGCGGATGTTCTTGCACGCGGCCATATCGTCCTTGCGAACCATGTAGGATTGCGCCTTGGCGAAGCGGGCGCGGTCGCGCTCGTCAGCATGGCGGGGCAGGGAGTTCTTCTTGTGCCGCACCAGCCAAGAGAGTTGGTACTCGTCCGCTTTGCCGCAATGCGGACAGGTTAACGTGTGCGTTTTTAGCTCAGCTCTTTCATCGAAAAAATCGCGCTCTTCCATTGTCCGTCACCCGTCACTGTTACAAATTCATTGTATGGATAGCCGGGGTTCAGGGGAAGTGCTAAGGTAGGTCGTAAAAATGACGAAAAAGCGAGCGAAAAAGAAGACATTTTCCGCAGTGAAGGCGGTCAAAGCCAACGCCCGCAACCGGGTGGGCCAGCCTAAGCCGGAGCGGGTGATTGAGCCGGTCTCACGTGAGCAAAAGCGCAAGTCCAGGCACAAGACCACCTTGAACGAGTTGCTCGCCGCCGACGAGTAAACCGGTTACGATATCGCCGGGTTGAGAACGCATCTATTGCTCGGGCTCGTGACCGGCCCGATTTCCCTATGGAAAGCGAACCCGCAAGCGTATGCTTGAGGCAGCGGCGCTCCACGGGCGGCGCCAGGGTTTTCACCCTTTTCGGCTTTCCTCGTTTTCTGAGCCTGGCCTTCTGAATCTCACCGGCAACGAAACGAGGCACCATGCGCTCCGAACTCATCTATTCCGCGGGAATGCAGATTCCTAACCGCTTTCTTTTGTCCACTGTGGCGATGATTGCCGTCCGCAAGCTTCATATCAACACCACCCGCGTGGAAGAGACCGCGAACCAGGTATTTACGGATGTCGCCAACGGGAGCTATGTGCAGGTAACGCTCCCGGAGTTGAAGCCGTTGCCGCACATCGACACTTTGATGATTTCGACGGCGGCCTAATCCCCCCGAGGCTACCCCTCCCCCTCGATTTCGACAAGTATTTGATTCGGCGAGCTTTGCCCGGTAGGTTACGGCAAATATCTGAAACCATTGCCTTTATTTCTTTGGATTTGATTCTAAAAAGGTTTACGGGGATAAATCTGCCCTGAGATCAGGGCAGCACTTTGCGACATTGGCAAGTCATTAATGGGACGGGAGTTATTCCTGAGTCACAGATTCTAAATGAGTTAGGGATGGCCGCTCCATTTGTAGTCCTCTGCACATAAGAATGGCCCAACTGCTTTTGGCGGCCGGGCCGTTTTGTTCTATTTCTGTTATATCGAGTCAAGGGAAATAGTCCGCCAACTATCTTGAAGCCTCCTGGCTCCGACAAATAGTTCGAATCGGTAAAAGGTCTGCTCACGGGTCCTTTGGGACTTCATCGACAGGAATACATTCGGGGATCGTACAGCAGCTACCGTATCGATCATGTTCAAGGTCTCTAGGTACCGTGCAGCTTCATAGACACCCTGAACGTTTTGATTCTTTTGCAGAGGCCAGCAGAGAGACCGATGGACACACCTGTGGGATCAACGCTTTCGTTGATCCCACGCTTCCTGTTGAGTTCTTTCTAACTGCTCGGGATCGCGCCTCACGGCATCATAAATCTGCCTGGCGCGTTCATCGGCCAAAACGTGATTCAGGTCCGACTCGACTCCCTCGAGCGTCCGCGCTGCAACCTGTCCCGGCGCCGTCTTTGGCCCGCTTGCTGGTGCAGCCATCTCTGTATCGATGAACCCCGCGTAGACACCGATTACCTGAGTTCCTTGTTTGCGAAGTTCGATTCGGGCAGCGTCCGAGACCGCAAGGGCTGCGTGCTTCGAGGCTGCATAAGTAGCGTTGAACGGTGGTGTGAACCAGCTCACTACGGAAAGCATATTGACGATCGCTCCGCCTCCGTTCTTAGCGAGAATCGGAGCGAAGCCCCGAATCATGGAAGCCATACCGAATACATTCACTTCCATCTCTTTTCGCATGGCATCCACCCCGTCCGGAGACAGAATCGGCGTATTCAACATCGCTCCTGCGTTATTGACGAGCAGGGTGACGTCGGAGCATTGCCTCACCGCAGCATTGATGTCGCTGGTTGAACTGACATCGAGTTGTACCGGAATAACGCGAGAATCCGTAATCTTCGATGGATCGCGTGCTCCGGCGTATACCTTCGCTGCACCGGAAGACAACAGCGCCTCTACATACGCCTTACCCAAACCGCGGTTCGCTCCCGTCACCAGCGCAACGCTCCCTGCAATCTTCATGGTCCCCTCCGAATCATTCAATGACGATAACCTGAGCCACGAATGGGTGATGAAGTTCATCGAGCATCGGGTGGCCGATCGGAGGATATTTCGCCTGATCCGGAAATGACTAAAGGCGGGAGTATCGGAAGACGGCCAGTGGTCGGAGACGAAGCTGGGCACACGGCAGGGATCAGTTGTTTCACCGCTGATCGCTAACGTGTTGCTTACTAGCGTTATGGCCGCTTACTTGATCTGCTGCCAACTGTGTCATTGGAAACAATGTGTTTGCCACTCGATTTCATATTTAGAGCTTTTGCCCGATGGAGACGTATCCCCTGTAATTCGAAGCCCGATACGATCTTCTTTGGCGCATCCGCCTCAACAACGAGATCAGCGACAACATCAACTGCGCCGACCTGGAAAGGAGCCGACGCGGAGAGCTTTTCGTTCAATACTGCTATCGCAGCCGAGCCGGATCTTTCGAGTAGCGCTCTTTTCATCTGTGCATCTTCACTATGAAAGGCCGCGAGACCGTCGTCCGCATCTATCGCGCATATTCCTAACAAGAGAAGATCTGGGCGAAGCTCCAAAACCTGACGGAGCGCCCGACCATCCACCGCAGCGCCTATGAGCGGGTTGACCTGCCCCCCAATCGTAATGAGCGTCAAATCCGTCCGGTCAGCAAGCACTGCGGCGATAGTTGGATCGTGTGTAGCTACAGTCAAGCCAATGCTACTGGGAAGTGAGCGGGCGGCTGCCACATTGGTAGAGCCTGCGTCGATAAAGACAAATTGACCAGGTCGAATGATCGAAGCCATCTTTTGTCCGAGTGCAAGCTTCCGGCCAACAGCCTCTCTCCTTCGCTGAAGGAGGGTCCCCGAGGCTGGAGAGATGGCGAGGGCTCCCCCATAGACGCGAGCGCACAAGCCTTGAGCAGCCAAGTCGCGCAGAGCACGACGAATTGTGTCTTCAGAGGTTGAAAACTCGCGAGCGAGGTCTGTCGCCAGAACCCGGCCATCCTTTCGGATACGTTCGAGTATCTCCGTCTGCCGTTCTGCAGGCATGAGATCTCTTCCTTGCATCCTCACCTCGACTGAAAAGAGCGTCGAGATATTGTGCACTAACAGGCATCAACATGCAACATTGTGTATCATCAATCACAAGAAACGGAGTCATGGCTACGGAAACGCCGCAATCACACAACTTTGAGGCGCTGATCTTCGATATGGACGGCGTCCTTATCGATTCCGAGCCTTTGCATGCGCGCGCCAAACGCGAAGCACTCCTGGAAGCTGGTGTTATCGTGCCGGAATCGCTGTTTGCGAGCTATATCGGCCGCAGCGACAAGGCCATGATCTACGAGCTAGCTGCCGAACACGGCTTAAACGAGCAGCGTAGCGTCGAGATCCTTGTCCGCAAACATCGCATTTACGAGTCCCTGGAACACACGCTGCGTCCGGTTCCAGGGGCCATCGAGTTTGTGCATTGGGCAAAATCTCGCTATCGACTCGCTCTGGCTACATCCGCGACCAACCGCAATCGAGAAGCAGCACTGAAGTCGCTTCAGATCGAATCGATGTTTGAGGTTGCCGTCGACAGTGCTTCTTTCTCCCAGCCGAAGCCCTCCCCGGAAGTTTTTCAAATTGCTCTGGAAAGACTCGACCTGGCACCTACCGCGTGTTTGGTGATCGAAGACGCCGTGAATGGAATCGTTGCGGCGAGAGCAGCAGGTTGCTTCTCGGCTGGCCTGACAACCAGCTTTTCAGAAGCCTCCCTGCGCGAGGCTGGCGCAGACATCGTCGTTGGCTCGTTCTCGGAACTGAAGATGCTGTTGACTGCGAGAGAGACAAACGGAGTTGGATCACACTTGAAAGGGTCGTAATGCGCGAGGAGTATCTTTCAGAACTCGCTCTTCGGAATGTTGCGTCCCTGGAATGCAGTCTATCTAAGTTCGTTCCCGGGTCGGAGTCAGAACACAGGGTTGGGAAGGAACGATATGCAGATGACACAACCTGGTGCCTCGGAGCGCCGAGCGACGCGGCTAATTTTCCTGCTGTGTGGAATGGCACATTCCTCGTGGGCTCCGTTGGTGCCATATGCCAAAGCCCGTGTTCACGCGAACGATCAGCATTTCGGCCTTCTCTTGTTGTGTTTTGGAGCGGGGTCCATGTTATCCATGCCGGCCATGGGGGGCCTTGTAGGCCGTTATGGCTGCAAACGCCTCATTCAATTTTCCGCGGGTGCCATCTGTCTGGGGCTGGTGGCCGCTGCGGTGGCTCCTTCGTCGACTCTTCTTGCTTTATCGCTCTTTCTGTTCGGTGCTTCCATCGGGGCTATTGACGTTGTGATGAACGTGCAAGCCTCCCTGGTCGAAAGGCACAGCGGTGAAAACCTGATGTCTGGTTTTCATGGCCTCTATAGTGTCGGCGGCTTTGCGGGTGCGTTGGTGATGAGCGGGCTTCTGTGGCTGAACACGGCTGTCGGAGCGGCGGCGCTCATCATTATCTTCCTGCTCTCCATACTGTTATTGCTTGCGAACCCAGCTTTGCTACCCTATGGTGACGACCAACAAGAAAGAACAAAGAGGTTCATCTGGCCGGACAACTATGTCCTATTCCTTGCAGTTCTAGCTTTCATCATGATGCTTGCAGAGGGCTCTATGCTCGATTGGAGCGCGGTGTTCCTCGTGGATAAGGCGGGAATGATCGAAAAGAATGCGGGCATCGGATTCACCGCCTTTTCGATTGCCATGACAATAAGCCGATTCGGCGGGAACTTTATCATTCAAAGAATCGGACGCAGATGGACAATAACAGCGGGTGCGTTGGTCGCAGCGAGTGGCTTCTTCCTGGTGACGTTGCTGGCGAATCCTGCCGGTTCGATATTTGGATTTGCGATGATTGGGCTAGGTGCAGCCAATGTAGTTCCGTTAATCTTCTCTCTCGCTTCGGAATCGGGAGGAGTGCTTGGGAGCAATATCTCGTTCGTCTCGACGCTCGGCTACACCGGGATCCTAACCGGTCCCGCCGTGATCGGCTTCGTTGCGCATGCTAAGGGATTTGGAGTCGCTTTTAGTGGAGTCGCTTGCCTGTTGGCTCTGGTTGCTCTCTCGGGCTCGATTGCTGTCCCGAGCCAAGTGCGAATCCGGTTACATGGAGAACCGGCTGCAGTCGACAAGTCTTAGAAATACGAAGTCAAGGAATCCGCTCGCTTACTCTCAATGGCGTTTTTCCGGAAAAGATGGGGAAGACTTCAAACAGCGGCCATTGCCTTCATGGCGTGTGTTACCATCCGCTTTCTGCGCCATTGATTTTCCGGGATGGTCGGCATCGCAATCCTTGAAACCCGAGGCTACATGAGTCATCTGCGGTTTCTCTTTGCCAGTGCCGTGTTTCTGGCCGCTTTTTTGCTTTTTCTGGTGGAGCCGATCGCTGGCCGCCAGTTGCTCCCCGCTCTCGGCGGATCGGCTGCTGTCTGGATCACCTGCCTGGCCTTCTTCCAGACCGCGCTTCTGCTCGGGTACCTCTACGCACACTGGCTCGCCCGTCGACCGTCATTCATCGTGCATCTGTCGCTGCTGTTGCTGGCCGTTGTCGCCGCCATCCTGTGGGTTCTCCGATCGCGGCTCACAGAGAACGGCGCTGCCCATCCGATCATCACCGTGTTCTCCGCCCTGAGTCTTTCTATCGGGCTTCCATTTCTCGTCCTCAGTTCGACGAGTCCGCTGCTCCAGGTATGGTGGGCGCGCGTTGAAACCGGCAAAATCCCCTATCGCCTCTACGCGCTTTCGAATGCTGCTTCCCTGCTTGCGCTGGCTCTATATCCCAGCGCGATCGAACCCCGCTTCACGCTTCACGCCCAGCGTCTGGCCTGGTGTTGCGGATTCGCTGTCTTCGCGATCCTATCCACTCTCGTTGCGGTCAAGACGCGCTCCAACACCGGCGGGTCTCCCCAGGCCATCACCAACGACGATCTCTCCGCCCCGCGTTCCCCTCGCTCGCACAAACTTCTCTGGGTTCTGCTTCCCATGGGCGCCGCCATGCAGTTGAGTGCCGTCACCAGCTATATCACCGGCAACCTCGCCGCCATCCCGCTTCTCTGGATCCTTCCCCTCGCCGTCTATCTCCTCACCCTGATTCTTGCGTTCCAATTCCGTGTCCGGTTGCCATGGGGCATCATCGCCCGCTTCATGGTGGTGATGCTCGGTGCTCTCGCCTACTCATTGACGAAGGCCAATGGCACATGGCCGTTGTGGCTTTCGCTTCTCTTCTTTCTTGTGGAATTGTTCCTCGCCTGTATCTTCTGCCATTCCGCGGCCACGGGGTTGCGCCCGCAACGTGCATCCGAAGCCACCCTTTTCTATCTGCTCTTTGCGGCCGGCGGGGCCCTCGGCTCGTTCCTCATCGGCATCGCTGCTCCGCTACTGTTCGACTTCAATCTCGATCTTCCCATCACATTCCTGGTCACGGCTCTGCTGGCTCTGGCGGTGAACTGGCGCGGCTCCTGGAGCCAGCGCCTGCTATGGGTTGTGGCCAGCGCGGCCATGCTGGCTCTGGTCTTTATGGTCCGCCACGCTTACGAGCACGACACGATCGTAGCCGAGCGCAATTTCTATGCGAGCCTGCGCGTCAGCCAGGACCTCTTCAGTTATCCCGGCGCCACGGTCCGCACGCTCATGAACGGCAGCATCCAGCACGGCACGCAGATTTTCGGCAGCAACGAACTGCGCCACACTCCGACCACTTACTACGCCATCGACTCCGGCGTGGGTCTTGCCCTTCGCTTCTGCTGTCAGAGTCGCACCCGCAATATTGGCGTCATCGGACTCGGTGCCGGCACTCTGGCCGCCTATGGCCGCCCGGGCGATCACATCCGCTTCTACGACATCAACCCGGCCGTCCCGGCCATCGCGCAAAACGTCTTCGCGTACCTCCGAGAGTCCGCTGCCCAGATCCAGATCGTAGAAGGCGACGCTCGCGCATCGCTGGCCCGGGAATCTCCACAGCACTTTGATGTCCTGGTCGTCGACGCATTCTCCGGCGATGCCATCCCCATCCACCTTCTGACCACGGAGGCCCTGGCGCTTTACCGCCGCCACCTTGCTCCCAACGGCATCTTGGCCTTCCACATCTCCAATCGACACGTTGACCTTGCGCCCGCCATCGCCTTGCTGGCCGCCTCTGCCGGCATGCAGGCACGGCGTGTCTCCACCGGGTCCACAGAGCATCCCGGCGAGTACACATCCACCTGGATGCTCATAACAGCCTCTCCCGATTTCTTCGCTCAGCCGGAACTATCCGCGGTGGCCCGCCTGCCCGAACCCAAGCCGGGCCTGAAAGTCTGGACCGACGACTACTCCGCCCTACTCCCGCTCATCCGCTGGTGAATGCGAGGTTGAATGAACATTCACGGGTGCCCGGACTTATGGTACGGATAAACCGCCCTAGCGAAAATACAGCAGCAGACTTCATCTTTGTAGGATGCTTGCGCTCCAACTGACTCATTCCTGTGATTGATCCAGTCCCGGAACCCGGTCGCTGGCCGCTATACTCAGACCATGAGCCAGCACTTTCTGAACCTGATTCGCAAAGGCGAGACGGCCGAGATTGTGGCCGCAGTCAAGGAGATGCCTGAGCTGGCGCGCTGCAGGGATGCCCAAGGGGTTTCAGCGCTGATGTGGTCGGTGTACACGCATCGGCCTTCGATCCGTGACTTTCTGCGCGGGCATGCCGGGGAGCTCGATGTTTCCGAGGCAGCCTGTCTCGGCGACTGCGAGTGTATGCGGAAGCTGATAGCCGCGGATGCCATGCGAACTCGCGAGGTATCCGGAGATGGCTGGCCGCCACTGCATCTCGCCGCGGCCTTTTCCAGCCCTGATGCTGTGGCCCTGCTGCTCGAGCACGGAGCCCATATCCACCAGATATCGCACAATCCCATGCGCAACCACGCGCTGCACGCCTGCATTGCGCTGGGAAACTCCGTCGAGGTTGCGCGGCTTCTGGTCGAGGCGGGGGCCGACGTGAACGCCACAGCCGCGGGAGGGTACACACCTCTGCATCTGGCGGCCTCAAACGGAAGCCGGGAGATTGTGGCGCTGCTGCTGGAGCACGGAGCGCATCGGGAAATCTGCTGTGACCAGGGCAAGACGCCTGCGGACTATGCCCGCGAGCGCGGCCATTTCGAGGTTGCTGCTTTGCTGTAGCATCAGCCGTCGCTGAACCCATCGGCATCTTACAAATGCAGTGAGATATCCTCTTGACGAGGACGTTTTCTGCAAATGAGCGAGAACGGCGACAGTACTAGCCGAGCTTCGTGGAAATCCCCTCTCTTACATCGATTGGGAAAGCTGCAACCACGCGAGGATCAGATTGTTCTGATCCTCTCGCTGGTGATAGGAGCCTTGACAGGCCTGGCAGTCGTCGCCTTTATTCTTTTAACGGAACGAGCGGGGATGCGGCTTTATCCCCCCGGTGGGGCGCGCTGGCGGCGCCTGGTGTTTCCTATCGGGGGCTCGCTGGCGATGGGCTACCTGCTTTACCGTTATTTTCCCAACGCGCGAGGCAGCGGAGTACCCCAGACCAAGGCGGCCCTCTATGCGGGCGAGGGACGCATCCGGCTTCGCACCCTTCTTGGAAAGTTCTTTTGCACATCCGCAACCCTGGCCAGCGGAATTCCCCTCGGGCGTGAAGGGCCTTCTGTTCAGGTTGGTGCCGGTATTGCTTCGTTGCTAGGCCGTCTCCTGGGACTGCGCCCTGAGAAGGTCAAAGCTCTTCTGCCGATCGGGGCGGCGGCCGCGATTGCTGCGGCGTTCAACACGCCTTTGGCGGCGGTGATGTTTGCACTCGAAGAGATTGTGGGAGATTTGCAGGCGCCGCTGGTTGGATACGTGGTGCTGGCCTCGGCTACATCCTGGGGGGTGCTTCGCCTCTTGCTTGGCAACAGCCCTCTCTTCAAGGTTCCACAGTACCAGCTGGTGCATCCTCTGGAATTTGCCATTTACGCCGTGCTCGGAGTTGCGGGCGGCCTGGTCTCTGTCGCATTCAGCAAGCTTCTGCTGGGAATGCGGAACTGGTTTCTGCGCCTGCCGCAAAGAACCGTCTGGTTTCAGCCCGTCGCGGGCGGCTTGCTGGTAGGTTTGCTGGGATTGGTTGTGCCTCAGGTCATGGGCGTGGGATATCTGTACGTCGGTTATGCGCTGAATGGAAATATGGCCGTCAAATTGATGGCCGTACTGGTGGTTCTGAAACTCATGGCCGTGACGACGAGCTACGCTTCCGGGAACGCGGGCGGCATCTTCGGACCTGCGCTATTTATCGGCGCCATGCTGGGGGGAACTGTGGGGACTGTCGCCCATCATTTCCTTCCCGCGTACACTGCTACCGCAGGAGCTTATGCGCTGGTCGGGATGGGCGCTGCCTTTGCGGGCATCGTACGCGCCCCTATGACTTCGGTATTGATGATTTTCGAGATGACCCAGGACTATGCAGTGATCGTGCCGCTGATGATCGCGAATCTCGTGAGTCTCTTTATTTCGTCACGTCTGCAAAAGCAGCCGATCTATGAGGCTCTGGCAATTCAGGACGGCGTGCACCTGCCGTCGCGCGAGTCGCGCCAATGGCGCGGCCAGCGACAGATCGTCCGGGTGATGCGGCCTCCGATCGAGCCTGTGGCCGCCGAGATGACGGTCGCAGAAGTGTGGGAACAAGTGCGCTCCAGCGAATCGCGGACGTGGCTGCTGGCTGACCGGCGTGGAGTGATTGGCGTTATCAACCGGGCGAGTCTGGAACAGCAACTTGCGGAAGGCGCGGAAAAGAAGCTTGGGGACATTGTGGATGGACTGACCTTTCCACACGTCCATTCGGATCAGGGCCTCGACCTGGCGCTGGAGAGAATGGGAACAAACCATATTGAAATTCTGCCGGTAGTTAGCCGCGCGAATATACACAACCTTGTCGGAGTGGTAACCCTCCGCGATGTACTGGATTCATACGGGATCAACCGGCCCGAGCCCGCGCACGACTCGGAAGCCGGGTCACGAGAGCACGCGGTGTCGCTCCGGAAAGGACCCTAGGAAGCCGATTTTGATGGAACGCTTCCTCACGCGCCGATCCAGCGGAGAATCAGGCCGGCGAAGATTCCTCCGACGGCTGGGCCGAGGATCGGAATTCCGGCGTAGCCCCAGTCGGAACCACCCTTGCCGGCGATGGGCAGCACGGCGTGGGCGAGGCGCGGGCCAAAGTCGCGCGCGGGATTGATGGCATAGCCGGTGGTTCCTCCGAGCGATAGGCCGACGCCCCAGACGACGCAGCTCACAAGGTAGGGCGTTATTCCGGCGGCTCCTCCGGACGAGAGCACAAGTTTGGAGCCGATTGCTCCGATGACGACGATGAGCGTTGCAGTGGCGAAGACTTCGCTGAGAAAATTTGCCCCGAGGCTGCGGATGGCGGGCGCAGTGCAAAAAACGCCCAGCTTGAGCGCCGGGTTTTCGGTGGCCTTCCAGTGCGGTAGATACTGGAGCCACACCAGCGTGGCTCCGCAGAACGCTCCTAGAATTTGTGCCGCCGCAAACGGCGCGAGGTTGTGGAAGTCTCCGGTCTTGAATGAAAGGGCGAGCGTGATCGCCGGGTTGAGGTGTGCGTCGGGGCTGCCGAAAAGGTTGGCGGTGAAGATACCGCAGAGCACGGCGAAGGCCCACGCGGTAGTGATGGCCAGCCATCCGGCATTCTCGGCTTTGGTTCGCTTCAGCAGGACTCCGGCTACGACGCCATCGCCGAGCAGAATCATCACCATGGTTCCTACAAATTCGCCTAAGAACGGAGATCGCATCAAACGGGTCTCTCTTTAAGAATTTGCTATTGCTTGATTGCAGAAGCTGGCGTGTAACTGTGGGCCAGAGTGTGGAAACCAGCCAGTTGGGCGCCGATCCAGGCGTCATCCTGATTCAATTCTCTGGCCATCAATGCAGCTACGGCCGGAGCCATTTCGATGGCTGCTGCGGAGTTGAGGAAGAGAGCGCGGACCCGCCGAGCGAGCACATCGTCGAGGGTTCGCGCCATTTCGTGACGAACGGCCCACACCACCTCTGCGGCTATGTAGGGTAAAGCCGGATGCAGCGGCCGGCCGAGCTCCGAATCGTCATCAGCAAGCTTGCGGATCGCGTCGGCGTCCGATCCATAGACGCCCATGCCGCTCAGGCCGTCGATGTTTGCGTCGTAGCCGTGGATCTTCAGATGATGTGTGCGGCATTCGGTGTCGGGCAGGCTGCCGAGTGTGATGGCATGATCGACGCAGTCCTGCGCCATGCGGCGATAGGTAGTCCATTTGCCGCCGACGATCGAGAGCAATCCAGAGCCGTCGACGTGAATCGTGTGATCGCGCGAGAGAGCGGATGTTTTTGCGGCTCCATCCGCTTTCACCAGCGGGCGGATCCCGGTGTAGACGCTGAGAATGTCGCTGCGTTTGGGCGGACGACTGAGATAGAGGGAAGCCGTTTCCAGCACGAAGTCAATTTCTTTTTCGAAGGGCAACGGATCATACGAAGGAGCGTCAATGGGTGTGTCGGTGGTGCCGACGAGCGTGTGCTCATGCCAGGGGATAGCAAACATGACCCGGCCATCGCTGGTGTGCGGGACCATGATCGCTGTTTCGCCGCGCAGGAAGGATCGCTCGAAGACAAGGTGAATTCCCTGGCTGGGCGCGACCATGGTGGGCGCATCGGGCTCGTCGAGGCGGCGGATTTCATCCGTGAAAATGCCGGTGGCGTTGACGACCACTTTCGCACGCGCAGTGAACCGCTCGCCACTTTCGCCATCGACCGCTACCACACCGTTGATGAAGCCGTCGTCTCCCTTGGTGATCTCGGTCACGCCTGCGTAGTTCAATACCGTCGCGCCGTGCTCGGCTGCGGTCATGAGCAGGTGGATCAGCAGACGGGAGTCGTCGAACTGGCCGTCGTAATAGAGCACGCCGCCGCGCAGGCCTTCGGTCTGGATGGTAGGCAGGCGCTCGAGCGTCTCCTCGCGGGAGAGGACGCGCGACTTACCGAAACCATACTTGCCGGCGAGCAGGTCGTAGACCTTCATGCCGATCCCGTAGAAGGGCGCTTCCCACCAGGAATAGTTGGGAACGACAAAGGCCAGGTCGTGGACCAGGTGGGGAGCGTTCTGGAGAAGCAGGCCGCGCTCTTTGAGCGCTTCCATGACCAGGGAGACGTTGCCCTGTTCCAGATAGCGCACGCCGCCGTGCACCAGTTTAGTGCTGCGGCTGGAGGTGGCCTTGCCGAAGTCCTGACGTTCGAGTAGGAGGACCTCGAGGCCACGGGTGGCGGCGTCGACGGCAACGCCCGCGCCGGTGGCTCCGCCGCCAATGATGACGATGTCCCAGGGCTTCGTCCGGGTGCGCGCCTGGGCCAGCATGTCTGTCCGGTTCATCGACCTTCCTCCCACCAATGTCTCGCCCGTCCGACGGCATTTTTCCATCGCTCGCGGGCCTGGACTGCCTGTTCGCGAGGCATCGTGGGCTCGAAGCGATTGCCCGCGTCTCGGAGCTTCCAAATTTCTTCGGGGCTGCTCCAGAAACCCGTCGCCAGGCCGGAGAGGTAGGCCGCGCCGAGTGCTGTGGTCTCGATCACTTCGGGTCGAACGACGGGAATGCCGAGGAGGTCGGCCTGGAATTGCATGAGCATATTGTTGGCGGAGGCTCCCCCGTCGACGCGCAGCTCCTGGCAGGGCGCCTGGGTGTCGGCGTTCATTGCTTCCAGCACATCGGCCACCTGAAAGGAGATGCTTTCGAGCGCAGCGCGCGCGATGTGTCCGGGATGGGTACTGCGGCGCAGGCCGATCAGCAGCCCGCTTGCGTGCGGATCCCAGTGGGGCGCGCCCAACCCTACGAATGCGGGCACCAGCACGACGCCTTCGCTGCTCTCGACCGTGGCGGCCAACGCTTCTACATCGGCCGAGGCGTGGATCAGGCGAAGGTTGTCGCGCAGCCACTGCACGACAGCTCCGCCGATAAAGACGCTGCCCTCAAATGCGTACTCCAGTTTTTTGTCCAGGCTGCACGTCACCGTCGTAATCAGGCGTTTCTGCGACAGGGCAAATTTGTCGCCGATAAGCTGGAGGAGAAAGCAGCCGGTTCCGTAGGTATTCTTGGCGTCGCCGGGGTTGCGGCAGAGCTGGCCGAAGACCGCAGCCTGTTGATCTCCGGCGATGCCGGCGATTTCGACCGAACCAAGGCCCAGCGTGGTGGTGACCGCGCCGATTTTTTCGCTCGACCAGACGACCTCAGGCATCATGCTTTCGGGGACGCGGAGAAGCTTGAGCAAGTCGGCGTCCCACTTGCCCTCAACGATGTTGTAGAGCAGGGTGCGGGAGGCATTCGTTTGATCGGTTACATGCTTCTTGCCGCTGGTCAGGTTCCAGATGAGCCAGGAGTCGACCGTGCCGAAAGCAAGCTTGCCGGCCTCGGCGCGCTCACGTGCGCCGGTAACGTTGTCAAGGATCCAGGCGATCTTGGTGCCGGAGAAGTATGGATCGATGAGCAGGCCGGTCTTGTTGCGGATGGTGTCGCAGGCACCCGCCTGCTTTAGTTTGTCGCAGGCTTCGGCTGTCCTGCGATCCTGCCAGACAATGGCGTTGTAGACGGGCTTGCCCGTCTCTCGATCCCAGACGATCGTGGTTTCGCGCTGATTCGTGATGCCGGCAGCGGCGACGTCGCGTGGTCTTACGCCCGCTCTGCCGAGGACTTCCACCGTGGCGCTGAGTTGCGAGGTGAGGATGTCGAACGGGTCGTGCTCGACCCAGCCGGAGCTGGGATAGATCTGCTTGAATTCCTGCCGCGCCTGAGCCTGAATTTTGCCGTCACGGGTGAAGAGAATGGCGCGCGAACTCGTGGTGCCCTGATCGAGTGCAAGGATGAAAGTCATGGTGTGAAAGAGGTTTTCCTGACGGAAATGTGTCTCACATCCTTACGACGACAGGCAAGTTTTGAGCAAAATGCCCGGGAATTTGGGGCGGGGATGGAAGCGCTTTCAGCAGTAAGTGATACCCTAGCCTGAGTTTGCTCTGCAACCATCTGGACCGCTGCACCGTCCATAACAGAATGCCAAAACTGGCACAGTAAGAATCCGCTCCGACGTCGATGCTGTGTCCTTTCGAAAGCCTAGTGCAGGTTGCCTGCACCGGCGAAGTTAACAAACTGCGTCCACGGAAGGGCATCCTGCGTGGACCGTGCCAGACTCCAAATTCTCGACGCAGCCTGCTGCGCAAACGGTGCAATGCAAGAAGATAAGATGGAACAAAAGCCGCCCGATCCGCCTATCCCACCCGATCACCAGCTGTCAGCTCCTCAGGGCGATGCGCCTGTACGTCCGAAGAAGAAGCGCAGGCAGTGGGTCTGGATTGTTCTGTTGCTGGTCTTTGCCCTCATTTTCGTGCTGGTTCTTCGACATCACGACGACAGCAAGAAAGCTGCCGGGGCAGCCGCAGGGGGCCGACGCGCCTTCGGCGGTCCCGTCACCTTGACGACCACCACCGCGAAAAAGGGTGACATCGGCGTCTACCTGGATGCAATCGGTACCGTGACGCCGGTTTACACGACCACCATTTACAACCAGGTTACAGGTGTCCTGACGGATGTGCATTATCGCGAGGGGCAGACGGTGCGCAAGGGAGATCCGCTGGTCGATATCGACCCCCGGCAATACCAGGCGCAGGTGGTAAACGCGGAAGGCAATTTGGAGCGTGATACCAACGTGCTGGCGCAGTCGCGGATGGACCTGGAACGGTATCGCGTGGCATGGGCAAAGAACGCCATCGCCAAGCAGCAGCTCGACGATCAGGAAAAGCTTGTCCTGCAGAACGAAGGTCTGGTGAAGGCCGATCAGGGAACGCTGGATTTTGACAAGGTGCAGCTGGCCTACTGCCACATCACATCGCCGATTTCAGGGCGAGTAGGTTTGCGGCTTGTCGATCCCGGCAACCTTGTCCAGTCCAGCGGCAGCACCATTCTGGTGGTGGTCACGCAGCTTGAGCCGATTACTGTCATCTTCACCTTGGCGCAGGAGGATCTGGGCGAAGTCCTGGCCCAGTGGCGTCACGGCGCCAAGCTGACTGTGGATGCGCTTGATGCAAACCAGCAAACCAAGCTCGCGACCGGAAGACTGCTGGCTCTCGACAATCAGATCGACACCACAACCGGAACCGTGAAACTGCGGGCTCAGTTCGACAACAGGAAAGACACGTTGTTTCCAAACCAGTTCGTTAACACGCGGCTGCTGGTTACTACGCAGCATGACATGACGCTGATTCCGAGTTCGGCCATCCAGCACAACGGGGAAGAGGCGTTCGTCTACGTGATTGTGAACGGGACAGCTCATAAGCATGACGTGAAGGCGGGCACCACGGACGCGGGAATAACGGCGGTTGAGGGCATCAACCCCGGCGACGTGGTTGCTACCAGCAGCTTTGAAAAACTGCTGGAGGGCGCGAAGGTCACTATTTCCAAACAGGCAATTCCACAAGACACGAGCGAGAGCAACGCCCCGTGAGTCCGTCACGCCCATTTATTCTGCGGCCTGTCGCAACCTCATTGCTGATGGCCGCAATTCTGCTCGTTGGCCTGGTTGCGTTTACGCAGTTGCCGATCTCCGCCCTGCCTGAGGTCGATTACCCGACGATTCAGGTTTTGACTTTCTATCCCGGCGCGAGCCCGGACGTGATGGCGACGACGGTAACGGCTCCTCTGGAGCGCCAGTTCGGCGAAGTGCAGGGTCTGAGCCAGATGACCTCGACGAGCTCGGGCGGGGTATCGGTGATCGTGCTGCAATTCAGCCTGGCGCTGAACATCGACATCGCCGAGGAAGAAGTGCAGGCGGCCATCAATGCGGCGCAAAGCCTGTTGCCCGCCGTATTGCCCGCGCCTCCCGTCTACAGCAAGACCAATCCCGCGGATGCGCCCGTACTTACACTGGCTATCACGTCGAACTCGATGGCGCTGCCGCAGGTCGAGGATCTGATCGACACACGGCTGGCGCCAAAAATCTCGCAGCTTAACGGGGTGGGACTGGTCAGCATCAGCGGTGGACAAAAACCTGCCGTGCGTATCCAGGTCAACCCCGCCGCATTGTCCAACTACGGCATCAATCTTGAGGATGTGCGCACGGCGTTGACCGAGACCAGCGTAAACCAGGCAAAGGGCAATTTCGACGGCCCCCGCCAGGATTACCAGATCGACGCGAACGATCAGCTGCAAACCAGCGACGAGTACCGGAACGTTCTCGTTGCCTATCGCAACGGTGCGCCTGTGTTTCTGAAGGATGTTGCGCTGATCGTGAATGGCGTCGAAAACAGCAAGCAGGCGGCATGGATGGGTCAGGCGTCCGGAGGGATCGAGCCGGCCGTAATTCTGAACGTGCAACGCCAGCCCGGCGCAAACACCATCAGCGTCGTCAAGAGCATCAAGAAGCTGCTTCCGCAGCTGCAGGCGAACCTGCCGGCCGGTATTCAGATCAAAACGCTCACCGATCTCACGATCGCCATTCAGGCCTCGGTGGATGACGTTGAGTTCGAGATGATGCTGACCATCGGCCTGGTAGTGATGGTTATTTTTCTCTTCCTGCGGAACCTGTATGCCACCATCATTCCCAGCGTCGCTGTCCCGCTGTCGCTGATCGGCACCTTCGGCGTGATGTACATCCTCGGCTACAGCCTGGACAACCTGTCGCTGATGGCCCTCACCATCTCCACCGGATTCGTAGTGGACGATGCGATCGTGATGATCGAGAACATCTCGCGCTACCTCGAAGAGGGTGACAAGCCGATGGAAGCGGCCCTCAAAGGCGCGGGACAAATCGGCTTCACGATCGTGTCGTTGACCGTGTCTTTGATCGCGGTGCTCATCCCGCTCTTGTTCATGGGCGACGTAGTAGGGCGTCTCTTCCGCGAATTCGCGGTAACCCTGGCGACCACCATCGTTATCTCGGCCGTGGTGTCCCTCACCCTGACGCCGATGATGTGCTCGCGCATTTTGCGGCACAATCCTCAGGCTGAGCAGGGCCGCTTCTACAGGGCGTCGGAACGAGTCTTTGAGCGACTGATCGCCTTCTACGGGCGCACGTTGAAGTTCGTCCTGGAATATCAGACCATCACGCTATTGGTGGCCCTGGGCACGCTGGTATTGACGATCATCCTCTACATCATCATTCCCAAGGGCTTCTTTCCCACCCAGGATACGGGCGTGATCCAGGGCATTTCTCAGGCGCCGCAGTCTATTTCATTTACGGCGATGGCCCAGAGGCAGCAGGAACTGGCGAAGGTAATCCTCGAAGATCCCGCGGTGGAAAGCCTATCGTCGTTTATCGGAGCGGACGGAACGAACACCACGCTCAACAGCGGACGATTCTCCATCAACCTTAAGCCGCTCGATCAGCGCGACCGAAGCGCCGCCGATGTAATTCGGAGATTGAAGGTAAGCCTCTCGAAGATACAGGGCATCACTCTGTTCATGCAGCCGGTGCAGAACATCACCGTCGACGACCGCGTAAGCCGCACGCAATACCAGTACACGCTGGAAGATCCCGACATCAATGAACTGAACGACTGGACCAACAAATTCGTCACCAAACTCAAGCAGTTGCCTGATCTGGCCGACGTTGCCACCGACCAGCAGACAGGTGCGAACGCGGTATCACTGATGATTGATCGCGTCACCGCGTCGCGGCTGGGTGTGGCCCCGGGCACCATGGACAATACGCTGTATGACGCCTATGGCCAGCGGCAGATCAGCACGATGTATACACAGCTCAACCAATATCACGTCATCCTCGAGGCAATGCCGTCGTTCCAGCAGGATCCGGAACAGCTCAACAAGCTCTATATCCAGTCGGGAACATCCAATGGAGCGAGCGGTCCGGGGGCCGCGACCTCATTTGCCGCGTCCGGTTCGGAGTCGGCCGGTTCGAACGCGACAACCGGTTCGGTGGTGTATACCCCTTCCGCGAATACGCTGACGCCGCCTGTCAGAGTCATTACTACTTCGAACAACGGTCCAAACACCACGACTGCAACGACTCCGGCGAACGCGGTGCCTCTCGGCGCCTTCAGCCGCTACGAGCACACGTTGGAGCCGCTCTCGATCACGCACCAGGGCCAGTTTCCGGCGGTTACGGTCTCATTCAATCTTGCGCCCAAGGCAGCGCTGGGAAGTGCGATCACCGCCATCGACAAGGTCGCCGAGCAGATGAACTTCCCGCCCAGCCTGCAGGCCGATTTTCAGGGGACGGCGGCCTCCTTCAGAAATTCGCTCTCCAATGAAGCGCTGTTGATTCTGGCCGCCCTCGTCACCGTCTACATCGTGCTCGGCGTACTGTACGAAAGCTTCATTCACCCGATCACGATTCTTTCCACGTTGCCCTCCGCGGGTGTGGGTGCGCTGCTGGCTTTAATGCTGTTCGGCGAGGAGCTTAGTGTAGTCGCCATCATCGGGATCATCCTTCTGATCGGCATCGTGAAGAAAAACGGCATTATGATGGTGGATTTCGCACTCGAAGCAGAGCGCGAACACGGCAAGAGCTCGACGGATGCGATCTATGAAGCGTGCCTGCTGCGCTTTCGCCCCATCATGATGACCACTATGGCCGCACTGCTCGGCGGAATTCCGCTGGCGCTGGGACGTGGCATCGGTTCGGAGCTGCGCCGTCCGCTCGGTATCTGCATGGTTGGCGGATTGCTCCTTAGTCAGGTGCTTACCCTCTATACCACACCAGTCATCTACATATTTTTCGACAACCTCGGGCAGAAAGTGGCAGGAAAAAGCAAGAAGAATGCGGAACGGAATCAACCTCCGGAGGAGGCTGCGGCTCAGTCATGAATATCTCCGCCCCCTTTATCCGCAGGCCCGTGGCAACCACGCTACTTACCATCGCGATCGCCATCGCAGGCGCAATCGGCTACGTGGTGCTGCCTGTTTCTCCGCTTCCCCAAGTGGATTTTCCCACCATTTCTGTCCAGGCCAGCCTGCCCGGAGCAAGCGCTCAGATCATGGCGTCCTCGGTCGCTACTCCGCTGGAGCGGCAGTTTGGACACATTGCCGCAGTAACCGAGATGACCTCGGCGAGCCAGTTGGGAAGTACGTCCATCACGCTGCAATTCGATCTGAATCGGAATATCGATGCTGCGGCGAGAGATGTTGAGGCGGCCATTAATGCGGCGCGGACTTATCTACCGGCGAATCTTCCTGGAAATCCGACGTATCGCAAAGTGAACCCGGCTGATGCGCCCATTATGATCATTGGGCTCACTTCCGATATCTATGACAGGTCGGCAATGTACGACTCGGCTTCGACCGTCATCCAGCAGAAGCTCTCGCAGATCCAGGGAGTGGGGCAGGTAGTTGTGGGCGGCGGCGCACTGCCTTCAGTGCGAGTTGAGGTTAATCCTACGCAGCTCAACAGCTATGGACTTACTCTGTCGAACATCCAATCCGTCCTCAGCATCCAGAATTCAGATTTCGCGCGAGGTCAGATTTACAACAGTTCGACGACCGCCGACATCCTCACCAACGGGCAGATATCTCATGCCGCCGAGTACGAGCCTCTCATCATCGGTTACAACAATGGGGCTGCCGTCCGCCTTTCCGATGTTGCCCAGGTCATCGATTCGACGTCCAACGTCCGCAACGCGGGCTATCTCAACGGGAAAGCATCAATCGTCCTCATTGTTTTCCGGCAGCCAGGCGCAAACATTATTCAAACGGTCGATCGCATCCGCAGCCAGATCGGTTTTCTCAAGGCCGCCATCCCTCAGGGAATGGACATGACTGTCGTGATGGACCGGACCACGACCATCCGTGCCTCCGTCAACGATGTCGAGCGATCGCTCATGGTCTCCATCATCCTGGTGATCCTGGTCGTCTTTGTCTTTCTACGCAGTCCCCGGGCCACGCTTATTCCCAGCGTGGCTGTGCCCGTGTCGTTGATCGGCACCTTCGCCGTGATGTATCTGTTCGGCTACAGCCTGGATAATCTCTCGCTGATGGCCCTGACCATCTCGACAGGGTTCGTCGTTGACGACGCCATCGTAGTCATGGAGAACATTACCCGGCATCTGGAAGCGGGGATGGCTCCATTCGCGGCTGCCCTGAAAGGCGCAAAGGAGATCGGTTTCACCGTTTTCTCGATCAGCATGTCTCTGGTCGCCGTCTTTATTCCCATTCTGTTGATGGGCGGAATCATCGGCCGCCTTTTCCGCGAATTTGCCGTGACTCTTTCGACGGCCATTGTCGTGTCGATGATCATTTCCGTCACGACTACCCCGATGATGTGCGCTCATCTGCTCAAGTCACACGAAGGAGAGAAGCACGGGCGCATCTATCGCATGAGCGAGACGTTCTTCGAGGCCATGCTTACCGGGTATCGGCGCAGCCTGGGTTGGGTTCTCGAGAATCCCGGGTTGGTGCTGGTGGTTCTCATCATGATCGTGGCTCTCAATGTTCTGCTGGCCGTCAAGATTCCTAAGGGATTCTTTCCGCAGCAGGACACGGGGGCAATTGTTGGTGGCATACAGGGTCCGCAGGATGCATCCTTCGCGGTCATGAATGACTCTGTCCAGAGGCTGGTCGGAGTTATCAAGGCCGATCCGGCGGTCGCCAACGTCGTGGGTTACGTAGGCACCGGCAATGGCGGATTTATCTACATCGCGCTCAAGCCGTTGAATCAGCGGAAGGTGACTGCCTTTCAGATCATCGACCGGCTCAGGCCTAAACTGAACCGGTTGCCGGTTGCGTCTGCATTTTTGCAGGCCGCTCAGGATCTGCGCATCGGCGGCAGAGGCAGCAACGCGCTCTATCAATACACGATTCAGGCGGACAACGTTCCGGACCTGTCGCACTGGGGACCAATTCTGCTCGATCAGATGAAAAAACTCACTCCCACTCTGCAGGACGTGAACACCGACCAGCAGAACGGCGGTCTGAGCGAATATCTGAACTATGACCGCACGACAGCTGCAAAACTTGGCGTGACGGCGCAGGCGCTCGATTCGTCTTTGTATGCTGCCTTCGGCCAGTCGGAAGTCTCCGTCATTTATACGCAACTCAATCAGTACTATGTCGTGCTCGAGGTGGCGCCGCCCTATTGGCAATCGCCCGAAGGGCTCAAGAATATCTACCTGCATACAACGAGCAATGGAGTTATCCCGCTGGCTACCATGACGACGGCGACATCGACCACTACGCCGCTGAGCGTGAACCACACCGGACTCTTTCCCTCGGTGACCGTCTCCTTCAATCTTGGAGCCGGCGCCTCTCTAAGCGATGCCACTCGCCTTATCGCCCAGATGCAGGAGCGCCTGGGAACTCCATCGACGATCCATGGCTTTTTCGCCGGCACCCTCCAGGCATTTACGCAGTCTCTCAGCACAGAGCCTATCCTGGTCACGACTGCCTTGCTGGCGGTGTTTATTGTTCTGGGCATTCTTTATGAAAGCCTCGTGCATCCGCTCACGATTATTTCCACCCTGCCCTCCGCCAGTGTGGGGGCCATCATGGCGTTAATGCTCTTCAAGATCGACCTCAACGTCATCTCAATTATCGGCATCGTGTTGCTCATCGGCATCGTGAAGAAGAATGCGATTATGATGATCGATTTCGCCCTCATGGCGGAGCGCGAGCAAGGCATGAGTACTTCCGATGCCATCTTCGAGGCCTGCATGTTGCGCTTCCGCCCGATTCTAATGACCACCATGGCCGCTCTTTTCGGAGCTCTTCCGCTGGCATTTGGCACCGGCACCGGCTCCGAGCTGCGCAGGCCGCTGGGCATCACCATCGTCGGTGGTCTGATCGTAAGCCAGATGCTCACCTTGTACACCACGCCGGTCGTTTATTTATTCCTGGATCGTTTTCGCCTGCGTGTGATGGGCAAAGAGCATGACACCTTCAACCCGGAAGGCAGCGAGGCCGCGTTATGAAATCCGTCCCGATGGAGCTCGTTCCGCGTGAGAGGCTTTGTATGAAGAGAATGGCCTTGAAATCCCCACCCTCGATTCATCCCGCGCTTTGCGTGCTGGCGCTCTGCTGCGCGCTGGCGGGGTGCACACCGGGTCCGAAATATCACAAGCCCTCAGCTCCCGTCGCGACGGCTCCCAGCTACAAGGAGTCGACTGTGAATTTCCAGGATGGCGACGGCTGGAAGGTGGCAAACCCGCAGGACGCGATGCTGCACGGCAAGTGGTGGGAGATCTTTAACGACCCTGAATTGAATTCTCTCGAAGACCAGCTCGACATCAATAACCAGAACATCAAGGTGTACTTCGAAAACTATATGGCGGCTCGCGCAATGATCCGCGAAGCACGCGCGCAGTACTGGCCCACGATTACTACTGGTCCATCGTGGACGCGCTCCAAGTCCTCGGGAAACCTTCAACATTCGTCTCAGGCAAATACCGGAAGCACAAGTTCAACATGGAGCTTTCCGCTCGACGTATCGTGGCAGCCTGATCTGTTCGGAAAAATTCGCAATGAGGTTCGCGAAGCTCAATTTGGAGCGCAGGTCAGCGCTGCGGATCTTGAAAACGAGCGGCTGTCGGAACAGGCAAGCCTTGCGGAATACTTCTATGAAATTCGCGGCCAGGATGCGCTGCAGAAGATTCTCAATGACACCGTGGAGGCAGATAAGAAGTCACTTGAATTGACTCAGAGTCAGTACGACACCGGCATCGGCGATTACATCGCGGTCGTCGAAGCCAAGACGACCCTTAAGAGCGCGGAGTCTGAAGCGCTGAACCTAGGTGTCGCGCGCGCGCAGTTCGAGCACGCAATTGCCATGCTGATCGGCAAGCCGGCCACGGACTTTTCGATTCCTGTGAAACCGCTGCTTGTTGTCCCGCCTCCGATTCCAGTCGGAGTGCCCTCGCAACTACTGGAGCGGCGGCCTGACATCGCCTCCGCCGAACGTACTATTGCCGAGGCGAATGCAACCATAGGCATTGGATACGGGGCTTTCTTCCCGACGGTCACACTTTCCGCCGCCGGCGGCTTCGAGGCATCTACGCTTGCGAACGCATTCACCTGGCCCAGTCGCGTCTGGTCGATTGGCCCATCGCTTTCGCAGACGCTTTTCAACGGCGGCCTATATCGTTACCAGCTCCAACAATATTCGGCCCAGTACAATGCCGATGTCGCCACGTACCGCCAGACCGTTCTCACTGCGTTCCAGCAGGTTGAGGACTACCTGGCCGCAACCCGGATTCTTTCGCAGCAGATTCTGAAGCAGCAGGAAGCGGTAGATGCGGCGCAGGTATATCTCACGCTCGAAATGGGCCGATACGAGCAGGGAATAGATCCTTATCTGAACGTAGCGATCGCTCAGGTTACCCTCCTCTCTAACCAGCAATCGCTCGCGACCCTGCATGTACAGGAATCAACCGCAGCCGTCGAGTTGATTCAGGCGCTGGGTGGAGGATGGGACATCACGCAACTGCCCACTCCCGCGCAGGTTTCGCAAAAACCAAATAAGGGCGATTATACGCTGCAAAGGTAGAAGGCCTGACTCTTTAGCAGAACAATTCCGGGAGTGGCCTGCATTATTTCGTTAGTGATTATGTTGCAGCGTGGGATAATTCCGCTCAACTCATCCTATGGAATACCTGCTGCTTCTGGCGTTAATCGTCGTCTGGATGGTTATCCGATCCCGCGATCGCCAACGGCGGGAAACGATCGATGCCGAACTGCTCAAACGGCTTGAGTTGCTCAATGCGCGGGTTCGAGCGCTCGAGATCGAAAAGCTGCAAGCCGTGCGCCCGAATCAGCCCCAAGCGATACCAGCCACGCCGGTCGAGTGGCCTACACCACCGCAGCCAAATGCTCCCGCACAACCGATCGTTGCTCCTGCGGATGTACAGCAGGCCCTGCCGGCAACGGCACAGCTTCGACCTCTGAGCGCAGCGGTCGATCTGGAGGAAGCCGCGGCCGGCAAACGCGATCCAGTTGGCGTCCCAACTTCAACGCCACCCGCTCGGCCAGGCGAAGCACCGCCAGAAGCGCCCGCTCTCATAGCGCAGGATAAGGAACACGCCGCACCCGCTCGCCGGCTGGTATCGCTCGAAGAAAGGTTGGGCGCTAACTGGCTCAACAAGCTCGGCATTGTGATTCTTGTCTTTGGCGTGGCTTTCTTCCTCGCATATCAACTCAGAACTCTGGGAGCTCTGGGCAAGATCGTGGTCGGATTCGCCGTGAGTGGAACTCTGCTGGTCGGTGGGCTGTTTCTGGAGCGCCGTGCTAAGTACCGGATCTTTGCGCGCGCAGGTATCGGAGGCGGGTGGGCACTCACATTTTTTACCGCCTATGCGATGTACCACGTTCCCGCTACAAGGGTCCTCTCTTCGCAGGCCATCGATCTGGTCCTGATGGTCCTGATCGCGACCGGCATGGTATGGCACTCGTTGCGTTACGAATCGCAGGTGGTGACCGGGCTGGCGTTTTTACTGGCCTTCTCCACCGTGACCATCAGTCAGGTCACAGTATTCAGCCTGGTTGCGGGCGCAGTGCTGGCAATGGGACTTGTGTATGTAACTAGTCGCGAGCATTGGGCGGAGCTTGAACTTGCTGGTCTGGTTGGAGTTTATCTGAACCATTTCCTCTGGCTGGATCGTGTTCTTCGCGCTCATGGCGGACCCGGCCAGCCGTTTCCGGAGTTCTTCCCCAGCGCTGGCCTGATCCTTCTTTACTGGCTCATCTTTCGAATTGCTTACATTCAGCGCATTCCGCGGGACGATCGCGAAGATCTGCTTACTTCGATTACTGCGGTTCTCAATTCTGGGGGAGTTCTGGGTTTGCTCAAATACCAGGCCGCGCACCCGGAGTGGGCGTTCTGGGCGCTCCTTGCAATTGGCGCGGCTGAGATACTTTTCGGGTGTTATGCGCGGCCTCGCCGGCGCAGCGCATTCATCGTACTCTCCACCATTGGTGCGGCATTGTTCTTGGCGGCCATTCCGTTCCGCTACCGTGGAGCCCATTGGTCCTTGTTCTGGCTGCTTGAAGCGGAGGTTCTCTTTATCAGCGGCCTCCGCATGCGCGAAGCTGTTTTCCGCAGGCTGGGAATGCTCGCCGGATTCGCCGCAGCTTTCCAATTGGTCGTACGAGAAGCGGTTCCAGTCCTTTCTCTTCGGGCGGTCCACGCGGATGCAGATCGTCACTGGAGTACGGCGGTCGCTCTCGCGTGCGGAGCAGCCATCTATTGGTTCAACTCCCAGGCCGCGCCGCGCCGATGGCCGGAGATTGCAGCGGCGGATGACGACACTATCTCGCTTCGGGTGATGTCTTACTTTGGTCTGCTCTCCGCAGCGGCGGGTTTGTGGGTCTTCTTTCCCGGCAACCAGACAGTCGTCGCCTGGATGGTCCTGGCAATTGCACTCGGAATTGCAGCCGATAAGTGGAAATCCAGCGATCTCGCACTTCAGTGCGATCTACTTTCTGCTGCATCTTTCTTTCGAGTGATTGTGATCAATTTTCCCTCAATGAGCCGCTGGATGTTCACGACGCAGCGCACGATCACCGTAACCGTTGCGAGCGGGCTCTTCTATCTCGGCACGCGCAGGAAGAAGAACGCCGGCAATCTTCACCAGGCTTACATTCCAATTGCCTATTCGTGGGCTGGGTCGATCCTGCTTGCACTGCTGGTGTGGTACGAACTGCTGCCGGTTAGCGTCGCTGTTGGCTGGGGAGTGCTGGGCTTATTGCTTTGTGAGATCGGAATTCTCCGTAATCACGCCTATCTGCGGCACCAGGGAGTTCTGATTCTCGCGGCCAGCTTCTTGCGCATCTTCTTTGTAAACCTGAGCGCAGCCGAGTCCGGACAACTCCTCAGTCCTCGTATCTACACCGTGCTGCCGTTGATCGCTGCATACTTCTGGGCTTATGAGCGATTGAGGCAAAGCGGCAGCACACCCTTCGACCGCATTGCCGAAAACGTGGCTGCCTGCTGTGGAACCATTGCGCTCGCGGCTCTGATGTACTTCGAAGTCAAGGCCGAATGGGTGGTGATTGCATGGGCCCTTCCTGTGCCTTTGCTGCTCGGGGTAGCTTGGATCCTCAATCGTCGTCTGTTTCTGGTTCAGGGACTGGTACTTGCCGTCGCTGTCTTTGCTCGCGCTCTGTTGTTTAACCTTTCAGCGGCAAGCATGGTTGGGTCTTCTTTTCTGCACGGACGAGTTGCCTGTGTCGGCATTGCTTCCGCGATTCTGTTTATGGCCCTGACCATTGCATTTCGCCTTCGCAGGCGCGACGATGTAGTGAATCCGTGCGATGGCTGGCTTGGATGGGCAAAGCTTGTTGTCTCCCGTCCGGAACAGCTTCTCTTCTTTGCTCCTCTATTCCTCGTAACAATCATGTTGGCCCGCGAAATGCGCGCGGGCATGATCACGGTCACATGGAGCGCGCTGGGTGTCGGAGTTTTTCTCCTGGCACTCTTTGTTCACGAACGGAGTTACCGTTTCGCCGGCCTCGGACTTTTGTTGCTCGGCGTCGGCAAGATTCTGTTGGTCGACGTTTGGCATCTCGCTCCAACTGATCGCTATATCACCTTGATTGTGATGGGCATTGCGCTGCTGCTGGTTTCGTTCCTCTATACCCGCTACCGCGAAGCGATCCTGAAGTTCCTATAATGCAAGAAATGCGGCTTCTCTCCTGGAACCCATCGGAGACGTGCCCAGCAGACGGTTGTGGCGGATTATGTTTAGCTCCTCGGAGAAGGCTTCTTCAACAACGGTGAGGGCCACTTTCGCTCTGTCTGTCGGCGGCGGTTTACTGAACGCCAGTGCGAACCTGCCGGTGGGACAGACGACGCTTACGCAGATCTTGCCGATTATTCAGACCCTGGAAAATGCAATCATCGGAAAAATCAGTGAAGAAGCCGAGCAGGCAGGCTCGCCCGTCTCCTGCAGGGCCGGGTGCGGGGCTTGCTGCCGCCAACTCGTGCCGGTGAGCTTTTTTGAAGCGGAAGCCTTAACCGAATGGCTGCAAATGTTACCCGAGGATCGACGCGCGGAACTCGAAGGACGGTTTCATCGCGCTTTGCTGGCGTTGCGCGATGCGGAGGTAATCGAGAAAATTCTCGACCTTCGATGGGTGAAGAATCAAGAGGAGACTACGCAACTGGCCATTGACTACTTCCATGCCGCAGTTGCATGTCCGTTTCTTGAAAACGAGAGTTGCAGCATCCATCCGATGCGTCCGCTGAGTTGCCGCGAATACCTCGTGACCTCGCCTCCGGCGCTGTGCCAGGATCCGTCTGTGAACCAGGTCGCCGGCGTTCGCCTGCCTCTTAAGCTCTCGCGCGTTCTCTACACGTTCGGACAACAACTGGCACAGGATCCCCGCGGCTGGATTCCTCTGGTCTTTCTGCTCGCGTGGGGGAAGGGCGGCGAAAAGCCCGGCGAGCACGTTTCCGGAACAGGAGAAGAGGTCTTGCGGAAATTCTTGAAGCAAGTTGCTGAAATGCCGTCTACAGAGAACGAGCCGCCTGTTCAAACCCAGGCTGGCCAGATGCTTTGAAAATCAGGTGTCCTGTTGGGCAGGGGAGATCGACCCCGTGGGTCTTTACAGGCTAACGCCGGTTCTGGCAGTCTAATCGCGCACCCCACGACAGGGATTGCCCAGCTCTGAAAGCCATCTCAACGCGAGCTGTTATCCCCGGGCGAAGAAAGTTTCTACGATGGAAAGCCAAACTTTATTGAGACTTGAAGTCGCAGCTTTAACCGACGTGGGTTGTAAGCGCTCGAACAATGAAGATAGCTTCGGCTATGACCTATCTACGCAGATCTTTGCAGTCTGTGACGGAATGGGTGGAATGGCAGCCGGCGAGATCGCAAGCAGTATGGCGGTCAGCGAATTGGTGCACTACTTCAGTCAACAGGCCTTGTGGGGTTCAGGAGAGGAACGTTTGTACCACTCAATCCTCTATGCAAACCGCCAGGTATGTTTGCTCGCACAGGATAACGACGATCTGCGTGGCATGGGGACGACGCTGGTTTCGGCCTGCGTGGAAGGTCGAAAGATTGTGATCGGAAACGTCGGCGACAGTCGCGCGTATTTTCTTCGCAGCGGTGGATGCGCGCAGATCACTCTTGACCATTCCTTCGTTGCCGAGCAGGTGCGAAACGGAGTTATGAGTGCGGACGACGCCGGATCGTCACCGCTACAATCGTTGATTACGCGCGCCATCGGGACTACGGAGACAGTGGAGCCCGATCTCTTCACCGCGGCGGTCGAGCCTGGAGACATCGTGCTGCTGACCACCGATGGTCTCACCCGTTATGCCGATGCGGAGGCCATCGCAAAGCTGATTCTTTCAAGCCCCGATCTTCCGGCGGCATGCGAGGCGTTGATCAACACAGCCAAAGAGCAGGGTGCGGTCGATAACGTCACTTGCCTGCTCCTGCGATTCAGCGAAGCCGCTGAGCCTACCCCGACCGCCGAACTCGAGACGCTGCCTCACTGAGTCACTTTCGGAACGCAGTGGAGACCGTTCAACCCTCCCGGCATGAGCAGGCTCGCTCCCGGCCCGGACAATTCAATGTGCACAACCAGCGGCGTTCCATTGACCACGATGGGAGTATTGGATACCTCGAGAGGGTAATCCAGTCGCCCAGGGTTGCCAGCCTGCACCACATGGCCCTTGTCAATGAGGTGGAAAAGTGCCCACGGTCCGTTGAATTGCAGCAAAGGGAGACTGCCAGTTTCGTAAGTTGCGATCAGCTGCGCCTGTTGGGCGGTTTGTGCCGACCAGGTGATCGCCTTCGAAACGTCAGAACCGGCGAGTCTCTGCGCATCGACAACAAGCGTGACACTTTGTATTCCCCTTGAAGGCAGAATGTGTGCCGTGAACGCGAGATTTGGCGAAGTCGCTCCGGTCGGGTACATAAGGGTCGACACGCTGGCCGCCTTATTAAAGAACTGCACGAACACGGGATTCACCCTTTGCGGAGCATTCAAGGCGGCTGCGTAGGACGTGCCTTGCTGAACCAGTAATGGCTTTAAGGTAGAGTCGTAGAACTGCCACAGGGAGCCCGTTCCTGGTTGGAAGACAGCCGCGACTTCGACGGTGCTCGCTTCGGCGGTTGCATTTGGCGAAAACGGGAATTTGGTCATCAACGGCGCAAGGCTGGCGCACAGCGGACCGGCGCTTAGTGGCCCGGGTTTTGCGAGGGCCTCTGTAGAAGTAATCGGAGCAAGCAGGAGCGAACGAACGATTTCCTCAATATGCGCCTGCGGATCGATGTCGAATGCCTGAGCGGTCTGGCTTACAGCGCCGTGTGCGCCGATCGCCGCGGCGATAACGGGCTGGAATTTGTTTGGATCGTTCGGCGTAATGTCTCCCAACGCCTGCGAAATGCTGCCCTGAAGACCCACGAGGCTGTTTATGTAGCCCGTATTGCCCTGAGACATCAGCTTCACCGTGCAGTCTTCAGGCAAAACCAAAGCCTGGGTCGGCTGAAATTCTTTCGAGATATCCGGATTTGTGTTGGCGGTGTTGTGTGAAGCAACACAGATCAACGCCAACAGCGGCGAATTCGGGTTCGACAATGTTGTTAGCTTCACGCTTGCGTCTTTAAGATTGCTATACGAGACGACACGCGCGGAATGCAGGTACGAGCGCCACTGCGATTCATAGTCGCCCTGATAACGGCTCGTCAGTTTCTGCGTGAGGCCGGCGCGATCCAGAGTGGAAGGAGCCTGGTCCCCGAGCACCCACGCTTCGCCGCTGAAGTAACGGTCCGGGTGCTGGATTGCGTCCTGCATGAAGGTGAATCCGGTGCGTGTAAACGCTCCCGGCACTATGTACGATTCGAAAACGACTGATGCCGAGCCCGGATACAATCGGTTGAAGTCAATTGTTGGCGCGACTTTATTTGCAGCGTTCACCATCTGCTGATAGATACGCTCGAAGCCGCCGAAGCTGGCCAGGTATGCGCGAGCATGATTGACGGTTGGTACGGCCGGCGCTATGGAATACGGATTTCCCGACCGCAACTCATTGGCGTAAAAATCAAACTGTAACTGTGCCAGCTGCTTTTGTTCTTCGGTGTCCGGAGGACGCCCGTTCAGCCAGTACTGCATCAGCACAGGAGTCAAAAACTCTCGCGTGCTCTTGTCGGGATTGGTGGTCGTGATCAGATACGCTTTTAGCGGATTGTACCCGGCGTTGTAATCGGAGTCCGGTTGCGAAGCAGCCGGAAGGGCGTTGAGTGCTGCTACCAGGTTGTTCTGCGTGTTGGCCAGCAGCAGGCGCTGGAAGCGATCGAAGTAAATATGCCGTGCCGCCTCCAGTAATTGGTCTCCGTGATATAGACCCCACCGATACATCAACGGAGGACCCTGCTGCCGATAGTTAACTAATTGCAAGAGCGCTGTGCGCAGCTGGTTGAGTGCCCTCAACTCCTCCACAGATGCAAGCGTACCTGCCGGAACGTTTCTGGTGGGAAGCACATTAGCGGCCGACGCTATCTGGTGTTCGAGTTTGGAGTTGTTGCCATAGGAAATGACGAGGCAGACAAGATACGCCAGCAAAAGGAGAGAGGCGGTGGCAAAAACGACACGACGGAAGACATGCGTTCTGCCGCTGTTACTCGTGCTCGCCAGAGCGGTCCGATCCTGGAGGATCACGACAGGGAAGAGCTTCGGCAGGAAGCACCATTGCGCTACCTTTTGTGACACAACCTGCGGCGCGGGCGCTGGGCTTGCTGCTTGCGCCTGTTGCACGGAGAACATGCGCGTGGCGCCGGCATCGGCGGGCGGCGCATGTGGAGTGCGGGCGGGAGCGCTCACCATCTGCTCGACAATGTGCGCGCGAACTCCGGTAAAGTAGAAGCCTCTCAGATACGGGTTGACATTCAGGTGGCTGGGCCGCGCAAGCTCCACAAGATACGAGGCCACGTTGTTCCGCAGCTTTCGCAGCTCGCGTGGGAACTCGTAAACTGGATCGACATTTCGCTGGTCCGACTCGCGAGTCAGCAGCTCGAGGCGAAATTCTCCGAGCGAGAAAATAAGCTGGTCGAGGGAAGAAGACACCTCGGCCATCGCCTTTTCCGCATAGAGGCCGCTCGAGGCTTCGCTGCGCGCGAAGGCCATCCCAAGCGGCTGAGATGCCTCTTCGCTGGTCAGGTTGCGAACATATTCTGTGAAGTCGGGGATGCGGTCCAGTTTTGTAAGGATCACGTATACCGGAACTTCCGTTCCCAGTTGTTGCGCAAGGTTGCGCAGCATCTGGTTGGTGGAACGGGCTGAGGCGAGCACCGCTTCCGACGCACTCGCGCCGAGAAACTGTTCGCAGCTCACACACACCACGGCCGCGCGCACCGGAGCCTGCGTGCCCATGGCGGAGCGGTACGCCTTAGGCCGAGTCTTGCGAATCAGCTTGCTCCAGAGCGCCGGGCTCTTGCGCACCGCATCCCCGGCTTCCACCATTACACATTGCTGCGTGTACCAGAGATTTACGATCGGCGTGGCCATCACGTCCTGGTCGCGATAGATTTGTCCGGCGAGGAGCTCCGGATCGAGCCCGGATTTGAGGACGGATGTTGTCTTTGCCGAATTTCCTTCGCCCAAAATGTAGAGGAGGGGAACGGAAGCGAGGGATGTTTGCCCCGTTCGCTGAGCGGTGGCCAGCTTCTTTTCGGCATCGTGGAGCAGCGTGTCCAGGTCCGACCCTCCCTGCACGTTTTTCGTGGCCGCATCCCGCCGTTTGTCTCTAAAGTAAATGACCAGAATGACGGTAGCTGCGGCAGAGCCCAGCAGAATCAGAAGGACTCGAAGGATCAGAAGCGAGGTGCCCTCGATATGAAGCATGGGGCCTGCCAGCCAGGCCAGCACAACGGACAGGGTGAAGATGAGGGCAGAAATCAGAATCGGTAGCACTGCGGGCTCCTATCTCGCATTCAGACTGGTGTTCTGCACCTGTGACATTTGTACCCGGTAAACTCCGGAACCAAGGGCAAGCTCAAAACCGCCGAACGCAATGACCGTCAAAGCGGCGAGCACGCAGGTGGTAATGAGCAAGGCACGGCTCCAAGAATCTTTTGTGCGCGCTGGACGCACTTCCGGCGGTGCCATGAGGGGCAGCAGATGTGCGGCCCCGCGAATCCGCTGAATCTTTTCCTGGGCCATGCGGAGCAACTGATGCAATTCGCCGGAATCGCCCAGAGCGTAACGGCCGCGGTACCCCATTTGCAGGCAGAGGCAATGGAGTTCCAGAGCATCGGCCACTTCCGAGGAGTCCTGTTGGCCGAGAAGCTTCCTCAGGTTAAGGAAGAAAGTCTCGCCGGCAAGATGTCCGCCGAAGAGTTCCTCCTGCAACGGACGCCGCGCCCAGTCGCCAAACGCCGGACTTTGCAGGTTAAGCACGCTCTCGTCCAGATAGGCAACCACCGCGAACACGCTCATCTGCACCGTGTCGCTCGAATAGCCCAACGCTCGGGCCTCCTGCATCGCCGCCTGTATGGAACGGCGCATCTGCGCGCGGAAACTTTCTGCGTCCTGAACCTGCTGCCGCTCGAAGCGCACCCGCAGAATTGCGGTGAGCACTTCCTGGAAAGAAAATGCGAGACTGTTCACGCGAGCGATGCTCATTGCGATTGCTCCACGATGACGGTGAGATCAAACTCCGGCTGAGAAATTTCTCCCGGGATGTAGACGCCTACTTTGCGCGTTTGCAGAATGTGCTCCCAGCACGGACCGGTGGTTTCGACAGCGAAGTATTGCATATCCACCTCAGCACGGATGGCGGTGGGTGGAACTGGCAGATGGGTGAGCACCATGCCGGGCAGGGCGCGTTTCACCAGTTCGGGTACAAAGCGCGCGGAGCAGGCCTTTACCAGTCGCGGCGTCAGTTTCAGAAGCTCCGATTCGCCCAGGGCGGAGCGTATGCCCAGAATCCAGCGGGCATGGCGAAGGCAACGTTCATCAAGAACCTCAGCGGTCTGAATGTAGGGCTCCACAGGATGAAAGTCGAGCGTGACGGTATTCGATGGAACCACAATCTCAAGGTGTCGCCGGATGTGGGCGTCGAGGGCGCGGAAGGGCGGGCCGGGACTGCGGTGATCGTAAGCAGGAAGCTGGCGGGGGTCGGAGTCGACAGCGAAAGTGCATAATGCGCCGGCCAGCCGCGAAAGCTCGATGAACAGGTCCTCAGGATGGGCGTGCCGGGTGGTGCTCAGGTGTTGCAACGGTGGGATCGCGTTGTACAGCGCATGCAGAAACCAGTAATTCGCGACGTCGAGAGCAGCCGTGCCCGACTCGAAACGGCCGTGGCGTCTTGCGCCCCGAGCGATCGTGCTGCTTTTCTCACCCACAGTTTCGAGCAGGCGCTTGACCAGCAGCATCAGCGGCTCGCTCGCAGTCAGGTGGAGGCAGGTGGGAACAAAATCCTCGTCGTAGATCAAGTGCCCGCGACCGTCCCGCAGAACCTGTGCAATCGGAATGGACAGCATGTCGGGAGTCAACTCGGCTTCCGTTACGAGCCGGATGTTTTTTTGCCCCAGCTCGATCTCGCGCTCGTCAATGCCATTGGTCTCATCGCGCAGCGTGCGTTGCATCCGCGAAAAGCGCACGCCATTGGCTATTGTGCTGAGATCGCAGTCGAAGCCATTGTCCCGCCGGCTCGGCACTGCCAGGTAGAGGGGCAGCACAGCGTCCGTGGTGGGAAAGACTTCGAGCAGGTTGCGCGCAGGCGGCGGAGGGTCGGAGTTCGGCAACTCAAAAGTGAGTCCATCCGGAAAAATCCCTGAAGCATGCAGCAGCGTCGCAATGCCATTGCGGATGGCCTTCTGGTCCAGTTCGGCATGCAGCAGCCCCCAGGGCTCATGCCACAGGCTGGCTGCCAGGAACGAGATCGAGTCTTCAAAATAGCGGCTTTGCGTTTGAAAATGATGCGGGCCGAGATACATGCCCTCAGACCACACCACCCGCGACAAAAATTTCATAGTGACCGAACCATTTGGCGACCATTACGGCTCGCAGACATCTGCAACCTGAGGGCTGATCGAGGCGTCTGCCCGTGAGTTTCCTGCACTCGGATTTACTGCGGCCAATTCGTGTGTGCATCGTAGGTTGCCCGCTCTTTACTGTCAAGTAATTGCGATGTAGTCTTGGTCTCCAGAATCAAGCGATAATCTGGAAACACGGTGGCACTTTATGGACGCGTCCAGGACACCCTTCGAAGAGCCCGAGTCAACCGACAAGAGTGAATCTGGCGCCCGCGAGCCGTCTAGTGCAACCGGAATCTTTGGAACGCCATCGCCCGCGCAGCCGCAAGAAGATGACCTGCTGAAGTCTCTCCTTAGAAACGAGAACACACCGGCGAGCCCAACTCCACCCGGGCTTCAGACAACACCTCCGCCCGCAGCCCAGACGCAGGAGCGGTCCCTGCCAACTCCGGCAACTCTTCCCGCGGCTCCGCCACCTTCTGCAGCTCCGGGCGGCTTTACCCAGATGTTCCAGGCGCTCACGAATCCTACACCCAATCCGGCGCCGCCCACCTCTCCGACACCCGCAGCTACTCCGGTAGCACAGCCTCTTTCATCGATATCGCCAAAACCGCTTTCTGACCTGGCGAGTTTATTTACGAAGATTTCGGTGGAGAAATCTTCCTTGCCCGATTTACCCGCGCAGCCTACGGTCCAGGTTCCCGGCGAGTTCACGCGAATGCTGCGATCGCTCGGGAATCAGGCGGAGCAAGCCGCAAGCGGAACTCATCCCCTGCCGTCAGTCGAGACGACGAAGGCCGCCGCCTCCCCGGACAGCTTCACGCAGATGTTCAGCGCTATCTCCGCTAACCCCGGTGAATGCTCTGAGACAACGCCGGTCATGCCGACGCCGCGGCAGTGGGCTCCCGAAACTCCGCCACCCGTGAAGCCGGAGACAGCCGCCGCCGCTCCGACTGGTAGCTTTACGCGGATGTTCCGACCGACAGAGGACTCCACGGAACCCAGTCCGCAACAACCAATTCCGCCCGTCGCACCGCCGGAATCGGGGCCGAACACGGCACCCGGGTCCTTTACCGAAATATTCTCTCAACGAAGCGTGGAGAAAACGCCGTTTGATGACCCGCTTAACTCGCTCCGGCCCGAGTCCATCCCGGAGAGGAGCTATCAGTTTTCGAATAGTCCGGCGCACTCATCCGAGTCCATGCCTCCCGCGCAGGGCGGCTTTACCCAATTACTTAACGCGCTGAACAAGGAAGAACCCGCTCCAGGGAAGTCGCCGGAACCTTTGATGTCTCCGACTCCTGCGCCGCCTGCAGGCTCGAGTCCAGCGGCCGGAGGATTTACGCAGCTTCTGCGAAACCTCTCTGCTGAGCCGGCTCCGCGGCCTGCCGGGCAGCCGCCCATTGCGCAAGGTCCCGTAGCGCCCCCCATGCAGCCGGTGTTTTCGGCGCCCCCGTCAGTGGGAGGACCCGGCGAGTTTACGCGCGTGATTTCGGGTTCAGCGTGGCGCGACCTTCAACCGCAAGGTGCTCCGCCGGTCGCCCCCGCGGCTGCGGCACCCGCAAGAGCCGGATTGCCGCCCATGCAGATGCCCCAGGCAGCGGCGTTTCCTCAAGCACCCTCAATGCCGCAAATGCCTCATTCCGGGGCACCCGCGCAGCCGGCGATGCAGCAATTCCAGGCTGCTCCCTTTGCATTTCCTCCAGCACCCGCGCCGCCGCCGGCTCCACCGGCTCCGGCACCGAGCAAGCTGCAACAATACCTGCCGCTGATCCTCATCCTGAATGTCTTCGTATTGCTGGTGATTGTGCTGATTTTGTTTTTCGTCTTACGACACCGATAACCGGGATCTTCACTCGGGGTTGGCAAATAGAATGATCAGCTCCATCTCGGGATTTGGAATTTCCCCAGAGATGTGGACGCCGAAATTGCGCGAGCGCAGAATAGCCTCCCACACCGGTCCGGATCGTTCCAGGCTGAAGTATTGGTAGCGCAGTTTGACGGGAATCGCCCGCGGCGGCACGGGCACGTGCGTCATTTTCAACCCGGGAAGCGCCTGGCGGATCAGCTGTTCTATGTGCGTCGCCGAGCACGCTTTAGCCAATGCGGGTGTCCGGCTGATCAAGTCGGCCTCACGCATGTCGGACGAGATAGCCAGATAGAAGCGCGAATTTTCGAAGTACTTGTCCTTGTCGATCGCCGCTGCGTAAATCGTGTCGCGCAGCTGCTTGAGTGGCAGCGCCACAAAGTTGCTGGGGATGACCGTCTCCAGCAATTCCGCAATCGTCGCATCGAGCGCGAGAAAGCACGGTCCGAGCTGTTCATGCTCGTACCTGGGCAGGTCGCGCGGTTCCATCTTCGGCGAAAAGGTAGTGAGCGCGCCTGCAAGAGAAAGCATCTCCAGAAACAGCGTTTCCGGATGAACGTGATCGGCCTGCAGAAAATGCCGCAGGACGGGAAGACGGCTATTGATTGTGTAGAGGAGCCAGAAGTTGGCGATGTCCGAGGCGCTGAAATCGGCGAGAGACTGGTTGCGCTGGCGGCGGGCGCCAGCCAGCTGACTACTGCGTGCCACAAGAGTCTCGATCAACCCGCGCAAAATGCCGGTAAGCAGCTCATTGCCTTTGAGATTGAGCATCGGCGGCACGTATTTCGCATCGAGCCGGTAGCCGCCCGCTTCCGTGCGCTCGATCTGCGCCAAGGGCAAAAGCACCGATCCTTCGAGGTTTTCACCTTCGGCCAGTATCTGCAGGTTCTTGCGCGCCAGAGATACCGGCTTCTCGATGCCGGAACTGTTTTCATCGCGCAACATCTGCAATTCTGAATAAAAGCGCGTGCTGATGCCGCCGCCGCGCTGCAGCCCTATGTTGATACCTCCCGGCCTGTCTTGCGGGATGGCGAGGTAAAAGCTGCACCGGTTGCTGCCTTCGTGAAAACACTCGTCGAGAGTTCGCGATTTGGGCGCCGCATCCGAGCCTGGCATGTCCAGCATGAGGCCATCTGGAAAGACTCCGGAGGCCTGTCTTACGTTGAGCTGCCCCTCGCTGAGGCCGGTACCGTCGATGTGCAGGGATGAAAAGCCCCAATTGCGGAAGGAGAGCGCGTCGGAAAGAAAGCGAAGCGTCTCCTCGAAGAAGCGGTCCTGCGCCTGCAGGTGCTGCGGAGATAAGAAGACGCCCTTCGACCAGACCACCGGCTGCAACTGTCGCATGTATGGATTTCCTATCGGGCTATGAGTATACAGCGGCTAATCATGCTGACAGACCGAGTGCAGTCGCGACGCGGCTACTACCTTAGTTGTAACGCTTTCGTCTTGACACACACCATGGCTAAGTTAATAATTGCCGCGCTCTGACTGGCCAGCGTAGAACTGTCCCGAAATTCTAGGCCTTTAACAAAGGCATTGATAAGCAAAGGGATACGGTAGAGAAAGCTTAGATGCACTCCTGTCAGATTGTGTCGTTGAATCGAACCCAGGGCGGGCGGTTTCTCCGCGCTGCCTTTCGAGGATAAAGACTATGGCTAAGGAAAGTACGCAGCATAAACTGGATCGCGTCCGCTCGCCACGCGTGCATATCACGTATGACGTCGAGATCGGCGATGCGATCGAGCTCAAGGAACTGCCTTTTGTCATGGGCGTGCTTGGAGACTTGACCGGTCAGCCCGAGCAGCCGCTCGCAGCGCTCAAGGATCGCAAGTTTGTCGAGATCAATCCCGACAACTTCGATAGCGTGCTGAAAGGCATGCAGCCTCATCTGGCCTTCTCCGTGCCGAATATGTTGAGCGACGATCCCAGCGCCGGACAGATTGGCGTCAACCTCCGGTTCGAGAGCCTCGACGACTTTTCGCCGGAAAACGTAGCCAAGCAAGTTGGCCCCCTCAAGGACCTGTTCGATCTGCGTACGCGGCTGTCCGACCTTCGCGGCAGTTTGCAGGGCAACGACAAGCTCGACGAAGCGTTGTTCGAAGCCGTTTCCAACACGGAGAAGCGCGAAAAACTCCGTTCTGAACTAGGCAAGACCGGGGGTGCGGAATGAGTACGGCAAAGACAGCAGCTTCCGTCGCAGGCGAAACCGTTGAGCAGCAGGCCTCGGAACAGAACCTGCTCGATCAGATAGTCGCTCAGGGCCGCTTCAATCGCGATGCCGCCACTCTCGAGCACGGCCGCGACATGGTCAAGGAGTTCGTGAATCAGGTGCTCCAGGGCCAAATGACGCTGACCCGCGATGCGGAAGCGACCATTCAGGCGCGCATCGCCCAGATCGACCGGCTTATCTCCCTGCAGTTGAACGAGGTTCTGCACTATCCGGCATTCCAGAAGCTCGAAGGAACCTGGCGCGGCATCAAGTACCTCATTGATCAGTCGGAAACGAACGACATGCTCAAGATCAAGGTGCTCAACACCTCCAAGCGCGATCTGCTGAAGGATCTGCAGCGCGCGCCGGAGTTCGATCAGAGCGCGTTGTTCAAGAAAGTCTATGAGGAAGAATTCGGAGTCTTCGGCGGTGCGCCATTTGCTGCGCTTGTTGGCGACTATGAGTTCGGTCGCGGCCCTGAAGATGTCGAGCTGCTGGAGCGCATCTCCCAGGTAGCATCAGCCGCCCATGCACCTTTCATGAGCGCGGCCTCTTCGGAGCTCCTGAACCTGACCAGCTACACCCAGCTTGGCGGGCCCCGCGACATCGGCAAGATCTTCGACTCGACCGAGTACGCCAAGTGGAAATCCTTCCGTCAATCGGAGGATTCGCGCTATGTGGCTCTTACGCTTCCACATATCCTCATGCGCCTGCCGTATGGGAAAGACACGAAGCAGGTGGATGCGTTCGACTACGAAGAGGCAGTCGATGGCAGCGATCACTCAAAATATTTGTGGGGCAACGCGGCGTACGGACTGGCTGCCCGCCTCACCAATTCATTCGCCAGATACGGCTGGTGTGCTTCCATCCGCGGCGTGGAGGGTGGAGGGCTCGTCGAGGGGCTTCCTGCTCATACCTTCCGCACCGACGAGGGTGATGTGGCACTCAAGTGTCCAACCGAGGTCGCAATCACCGATCGTCGTGAGAAGGAACTCGCAGATCAGGGGCTGGTGCCGCTCGTCCATTGCAAAGGAACTGATTACGCAGCCTTTTTCAGCGTTCAGACGGCGAACAAGCCGAAGCTCTATGACAAGGACGCGGCGAATGCCAATGCGCGGCTTTCGGCGCAATTGCCGTACATCCTGGCCATGTCGCGTTTTGCGCACTATCTGAAGGCGATGATGCGGGACAAGATCGGCAGCTTCATGACCCGCCAGGACTGCGAAAAGTTTCTTAACCAATGGATCAGCAATTACGTGTGCGCGGATGACAACGCTACCCAGGCTGCCAAGGCGAAACTGCCTTTGCGGGAAGCGGCCATCCAGGTTTCCGAAGTACCCGGCAAGCCTGGCGCCTACCGCGCGGTTGCGTTCCTCAAGCCGCATTTCCAGCTCGATGAGCTCTCCGTTTCGCTTCGCCTGGTGGCCGACTTGCCGGCATCGGCGCGGAAGTAGCAAAGCCAATGCATCACCGGGGTCTATGGCTGCAGGGCAGACCAGTGGGTTAGCTAACCAAGAAAGGAGTTGGGGATATGGCAGTAGATTATTTTCTGAAGCTTTCTGATGGGATTGAAGGTGAATCCTCGGACTCAAACCACAAAACCGAGATACAACTCATGAGCTGGAGCTGGGGCGCTTCCCAGGTGTCGTCGGTTGCAGGTACGGGCGGATCGGGCGCCGGCAAAGCGGATCTGAGCGACTTCAGCATCATGACCTATTTCGACAAGGCAACGCCGAAGTTCTTCAAGTCGATCGGTCTGGGCACTCACATCAAGACGGGCACGATGAGCGCGATCAAGTCTGGCGCGGACGGGAAGCCCTACCTGAAGGTCGACTTCAAAGAGCTCTTTGTCAGCAGTCTGCAGATTTCCGGCTCCAGTGAAATTCCTACCGTCAGCCTCTCGTTCACCTACAACGAAATCAAGATTGACTACTCCGTGCAGGATGAGAACGGCAACCTTAAGAGCACCGGCCCGATCACTTACAACACGAAGGAAAACAAGCTCACCTAGGGCGACCCCTCATGGACGCGCTTTCGCTCTATCGTGCCGGCCAGCTAAAGCCTGCAATCGACGCGCTTGGTGACGAGTTGAAAAAACAGCCGCTCGACACCAGGCGCCGTACTTTTTTGTTTGAGTTGCTTTGCTTTGCCGGCGAGTACGATCGCGCCAGCAAGCAGTTGGACGTCTTGTCGGATTCCAGCACGGAGGCCGTGGCCGGGGCCATGCTGTACCGCTCCGCGTTACACGCGGAGCGTACGAGGCAGGAGATGTTCGCCAAAGACGAACTGCCGCTAGGCACGACCCATCCATCGCCCTCAGGACAGTGGAACGGCGCCGATTTTGCCGAGTTTTTAGACGCAGACCCGCGCATAGGAGCGCATCTGGAAGCGTTCATCGCCGGGAGTTATACCTGGATTCCATTCGCTTACGTTGAGTCGATCGAGGTGGAGGCGCCCAAAAAACTGCGCGACCTGCTTTGGATGCCCGCCATCCTGCATACAACCTCCGACTTTCGACTGCAGGATCTCGGGGAAGTTCTGTTGCCGGCGATTTCGCCGCTTTCCTGGAAGCATCCCGACGATGCCGTTCGCCTTGGCCGCGCCACCGTCTGGGACAAGGACGCGAAGTACGGCGAAGTGCCTCTTGGGCAAAAACTGTTACTGTGCGGGGATGAAGAGGAGCCGTTCCTGCAACTGCGGAACCTGACTTTCCATCACGCCGGGGAGACGGCTGAAAGTGCCACTGCGTGATGATCTGCTGAATCCAGTCCCGGGCGATAATCCCTCGGGTGTAAGCCTGAGGTACGAGCGCATCTACGACCAGATAAAAGACGCGCGTACTCAAGACGACGAAAGCATTCCCAGCGGGGAGTGGCAGCGCCAGGTTAAGAAGGCCGATTTCGCGTTGGTGATCAAGCTCGCCGGAGAAGCCCTCGCCACGAAGAGTAAAGACCTGCAGCTTGCGGCATGGCTGACCGAAGCTCACGTCAAACGTGAAGGCATCGGCATGGTCCAGCCCTGCTTCAAGCTGATGCAGGAACTGCAGGAACAATTCTGGGACGGACTCTATCCCGAGATTGAGGATGGCGACCTGGGGATGCGCGCGGTTCCCATCGAATGGGCCGCCAACCGCATCGCGGCGATCCTGCGCGAAGCCCCCATCACACGCGACGGTCTCAGTTATTACCAGTACAAGGACTCGCGCACTATCGGCTACGAGGCCGATGTGGGTTACAACGACGCCAAACGCGAAGCGCGCGAACAGGCTATTAAGGATGGCAAACCCACAGCCGAGGATTTCGACAAGGCTGTCGCATCCACGCCCAAGATCTTCTACGTCAACCTGGATGAGTCGATGCACGCCGCGGCTGAGACAGTGGATACGCTGCAGAGCTTCTGCGAAGAGAAGTACGGCGATGACGGTCCTGCCTTCGGCAAACTGCGCACGTCTCTCGAGGAAGTCGGCCAGGTCATCGGCAGTCTTCTGAACGAGAAACGGAAACTCGAACCCGACGAGGTCATCGACGAGGTAGTCAACGAAGAGCCCGAGCGGGAACCTGAAGAAGTGGCGGAAGCGGAGGCCGCCGTTGAAGCGGCTCCAGCCGCGAAAGCAAAAAAGGGGAAGGCCGTCTCCGCCGAGCCTGTCGATTGGGATGACGCGATCAGCCGCATTCAGGCATGCGCACAGTTTCTCGAGAAACAGCGGTCATCCAGCCCGGTACCGTATCTGTTGCAAACGTCTGTACGCCTTGGAGAGATGCGGGAGCAGGGAAGTTATGCGTCTTACGACTTCCTGGTATCGCCGCCGACAGAGACGCGGCAAACCCTGAAAAGACTCGCCTCGGAGTCGAATTGGGAAGAGCTGCTCAGCGTAGCCGTGGCCGCTGCTGGGGAGCCTTGCGGCCGAGCGTGGCTCGATGTCCATCGCTACATCTGGAAGGCGAGTTATGAGGCGGGGTACAGCGCAATCTCGGCGAGCGTGATTGCAACGTTGCAATCTCTTCTGAAGGACATTCCCGCGCTTTCCACCTGGACCCTCAACGACGACACGCCGACTGCGAACGCCGAAACGCAGCGCTGGCTTGAAGAGATGGTGATTCCGAAACCGCCTGAGCCGGTTGTTCAGGAAGCGGTGCCCCCAGCTGAGCCGGAGCATGTCTACGCCGAGGCTAACGAACCGCACGAGCCAGGCGAAGAGGCCTCGCCGGACGTTCTGGATATCGCTAAGGACATGATCCGCCGGGGACAGTTGCCGCAGGCCATCCAGCTTCTTGTGCGCGATGCTGCGCAACAGCCCAGCGGTCGCGCCCGTTTCCTGCGCAGGTTGCAGGTGGCGCAGCTCTGTGTGAGTGCAGGACAAAGCAAGGTGGCTTACCCAGTCCTTGAAGAGCTTGTGAAAGAGATTGATCAACGCCGTCTTGAAGAGTGGGAAGCCAGCGATATGATTACGCCACCCATGGCTTTGCTGCTCAAGTGCCTCGATCCTTCGAGCAGCAATGGCGTGAGGGAAGCGCTCTTCGCCAAGCTGTGCCGCATCGACCCAAGTTTCGCTATGGATGTTTCCCACTGACATAAAAGGAGCCCGCAGGCTTGGCACGTTCGGCGACAGAAACGCTGGTGACACAATCCGTGCTCGACCGGCTGACTGCCGTTGAGGAATGGCCGGTCACCCGCTCGCAATCTTTGCGCTTTTTCAAAGATGCGCTGAAGCGCGATCTTGAGTGGCTGCTTAATACCCGTCAGCCGCCGATTCCGGAACTTGTTGAATACGATTTGGCAAAGACTTCGGTCATCAACTTCGGATTGCCAGACATCACTTCGCTTGGCCTCTCGTCCGCGTCGGACCACAACCGGCTGCGCAAGGCCATTGAGATATGCCTGCGCAACTTCGAACCCCGGCTGATGGACGTGCGCGTGACCCTGGAAAGCGCCGACACGGCCGACCGGCGTCTTCGCTTCCATATCGAGGGGAACATGAAGCTCGATCCCGCGCCGGAAGAGGTTTCGTTCGACACCGTGCTTGAGCTCTCCAGCGGCGAGTACAAGGTAAAGTGACCTGATGCGCGAAGAACTCCTCGAATATTATGAACGCGAACTCGCATACCTTCGGCAGCTTGGGGGGCAGTTCGCCGAGAAATATCCGCGGGTCGCCAGCCGTCTTCTGCTTGAGGCGGATCGTTGCGACGATCCACATGTGGAAAGACTGCTGGAAGGCTTTGCCTTCATGGCGGCGCGTGTCCACCTGCGCGTAGACGACGATTTTCCCGAAGTCACTTCAGCGCTGCTCGGGATCGTCCAGCCGCATTATCTTCGGCCCATTCCCTCGATGTCGATCGTGGAATGCCAGCTCGATCCGGAGCAGGGGAAGCAAACGGCGGGATTGCGCGTTCCAGCCAAAACGACGCTGTTAACCAAGCGCACCGTGGACGGCCTGCCATGCCGCTTCCAGACTGCTTATCCACTGGAGCTGTGGCCATTTACAGTTAGCGAGTGCGAGTGGCGTCAGCCGGAGCGGCTTGCGGAAACTGTGCGCGTACCCGGCGCCACGGGTGTTATCCGCATGCGCCTGCAATGCGCACGGGATATTACGTTCAACCAGTTCCGCGTCGGCAAGCTGGCGTTTCATCTTACCGGCGAAACCAATGTCGTGCATACGCTTTATGAACTGCTGTGCCAGAACTGCATTTCCATCCTTGTCCGCAATCCGCAACAGCGCGGCGGCAAGCTGATCAACATTGCGCCTGCGCAGCTGCGCCCCATGGGATTTGAGGAAGACGAGGCATTGTTGCCCTATCCGAAGCGGTCGTTTGACGGTTATCGCCTGCTGCAGGAGTACTTCACCTTTTCAGAGAAGTTTCTCTTCTTCGAACTCAACGGGCTTGGGGCCATTGACGAGGCAGGCTGTACTGAGCAGGCGGAAATCCTCTTCTGCTTCTCGCGCTTTGATCGTCCGGAGCGGCATCAGGATCTTGAAATCGGCGTCTCGGCGCGCACCTTACGTTTGGGATGCACGCCCGTGATCAACCTGTTTTCGCACGTGGCCGAACCTATCCTGGTTACACACGCAAAGCACGAGTACCGCGTGATTCCCGATGTTCGTCACCAGGAGACGACGGAAATCTTCTCCATCGACGAGGTGATGGCGTCCAATACCACACGCCGTGAGAGCATCCCGCTGGAGCCACTCTATTCGTATCGCTTCCAGGCCCGGCGGGAGACGGGCCGCGCCTATTGGCATGGGATTCGCCGTATGAACGTGCTGGGCGAACGCGAGCCCTCCACGATATCTCTCGCGCTCGTCGATGTGGACGGAATCCTGACGGAAACCGACGCCGAGGTGCTGACCGTTCGCTGCTCTTGCTCAAATTTCGACCTGCCGTCGCGCCTTCCGTTTGGGCTTGAGGAGGGAGACTTCACGGCAGAAGAGTTTCCCGTGGTGAAGCAAATCACGGCCCTGCGCAGGCCGTCGCCTACTTACGATCCCCCAACAGGAAAGGGTCAGCTTTGGCGGCTGGTGTCGCAGCTTTCGCTCAACTATCTTTCGCTGGCGGAAGAGGGAGTGACCGCGCTCCAGGAAATTCTTCGGCTGCACAACTTCACCGACTCGTCGTATCTCGAAAACCAGATCGGCGGCATCACCTCGCTCGCCTCGAAACCTTACTTCGCCATCATGCAATCGGTCTACGGCAATGTGCCGGCGCGCGGCACCCGCATAGAGATTGAGTTCGACGAGCGCCAGTTTGTCGGCGGCGGGGTATATCTCTTTGCCAATGTGCTGGATCGGTTTCTCGGCTCCTATACATCAATCAACAGCTTCTGCCAGTTGGCGGCGCGCACAAATCAACGAAAGGAGATGCTGGGCGAATGGCCACCGAAAGCGGGAAACCAGCCCCTGATCTGAGTTCGGATCTGGACGTAGACCGCAAGGTTGACCCGAAGTTCGAGTCGATTCGGGCGATGCTCGAGCGGGAGCCGTACTGCGTCCAGTTCTTCCAGGCCGTACGCCTGCTGGAGCGTCTCTATCCGGAGCGGAAGCCCGTAGGCCTCTTCGTTTCGCCGTCCTCTGAGGTTGTGCAGTTTTCGTCGGTTCCCACACTATCGTTTCCTGCCAGTGAAATTCAGGATCTGCAAACCGGGAAAGATGGCCGGCACAAACTGTTCGTCAACTTCATGGGACTTTGCGCAGCGACTGGCGTGCTCCCCGATCCGTACACGGAATTTTTGCTTGAGCGGGTTCGCGCGAAAGACCGCGCGCCGGGTGAATTCTTCGACATCTTCAATCACCGCATCATTGCCCTCTTCTATCGCGGCTGGCAGAAATATCGCTTCTACATCGCATACGAGCGCACGGGCGCGAACGACGACGTCATCAGCGCAAGGCTGCTGGATCTAATCGGCCTCGGCACCAAGGGCCTCACCCATCGCATGGACATTGAAGATGAAGCCGGCCTCTACTATTGCGGGCTTCTGTCGCAACGGCGTCCAACCGCGCAGGGTCTTAAGCAACTGCTGCAGGACTATTTCGATATCCCGGTCAGCATCGGTCAATTTACCGGCACTTGGAACCGCCTTCCCCCGGGCAATCTGACTTTCCTACGCGATACGCGAGCCTTCTGCGAGCGGCTCGGCATGGGAACCATCGTTGGCGACGAAGTGTGGGACCAGCACGGCACGGTAACGATTCGTCTCGGGCCGATGAGCTTCGCGCGGTATCAGCAATTTCTGCCCGGCGCGAGCGCCTATCGTGAATTGCGTGCGTGGCTTCGGTTCTATGCGAATCGGGAATTCGATTTCATCATCCAGCTTGTGCTGGAGCGGGAAGAGACACCCGCCATGGAACTGGGCGAAGAAGGTGTTCGCGCCTCGCGCCTCGGTCTGGTGAGCTGGATAAAAAACCGGCCATTGCAGCGTGATCCCGACGAGGCGACGTACCGATTGTCCTGACGAGGAATAGATTGACCCCACGGGAGTGGACAGATGAGCCTGAACCTGAAGTCTCTGATCGGCAAATTGAATGAAGCGACGCGCAGTGCCATGGAGGCAGCCGCCGGACTCTGCCTTTCGCGCACCCACTACGACATTGAGATCGAGCACTATCTGTTGAAGGCCATCGACAGTTCCGACAACGACATTGCCTTCATACTGAAGCAGTATGGCGTGGACCGCTCGCGTCTTACCACCGAATTGCAGCGTAGCCTTGACCGCCTGAAGACCGGCAATGCGCGCAGCCCCGCCTTCAGTCCATTCCTGGTGAAAATGCTCACCGAAGCATGGACCGTGGCCACAATCGAATACGACGCCACACAGATTCGTACCGGCTTTACCCTGCTGGCGCTGCTTTCGAGTGAAGAATTGTCGCGCCTGATCCGGGATGTAAGCAAAGAGCTGCAACTCATCCCGCCCGAACCCCTGCGCAAGGATTTCTTTATCGTCACCGAAAAATCGCGTGAAGCGTCGGCACCCACCGCGCCGCTTGCCGTTCCCGGCGAGGCCGAACACCCGCGCGCGCCAGGTTTCGGCAAGACTCCGCATCTCGACCAATACACGGTGAACCTGACAGCGAATGCCAAAGCAGGCAAGATCGATCCCGTCCTCGGCAGAGATCATGAGATTCGTCAGGTGGTGGACATTCTCATGCGCCGCCGCCAGAACAACCCCATCCTCACGGGCGAGGCCGGAGTCGGCAAGACGGCCGTCGTGGAGGGCTTTGCGCTTCGTCTCAGCCACGGAGATGTGCCGCCCGCGTTGCGCAACGTGCAACTGCACAGCCTTGATCTCGCGTTGTTGCAGGCGGGAGCCGGCGTCAAAGGAGAATTCGAGAACCGCCTGAAGGGACTTATCAATGAGGTCAAATCCTCACCGCATCCCATCATTCTTTTCATCGATGAAGCCCACACCATGATCGGCGCAGGCGGGCAGGCAGGCCAGAATGATGCCGCCAACATGCTGAAGCCTGCATTGGCGCGCGGCGAACTACGCACTATCGCCGCGACGACCTGGTCCGAGTACAAGAAATATTTCGAAAAAGATGCGGCGCTTGCGCGGCGCTTCCAGGTTGTCAAGGTGGAAGAGCCGAGCGAAGAGCAATGCGGTACCATGCTGCGCGGCATTGTTGCGGCTCTTGAGAAGCACCACAGTCTGCGTATTCTCGACGAGGCCGTCAGCTCGACTGTGAAGCTGTCACATCGCTACCTGGCTGGACGGCAGTTGCCCGATAAAGCTGTCAGCGTACTCGATACCGCGTGCGCGCGTCTCTCGCTTGGACAGAACACGATTCCTCCGGCGATTGAAGATGCCATGCGCCGCATCGACGACCTCAAGGTGCAGAAGCGGATTCTCGAGCGGGAAAGCACCGTCGGCGAAGATCACGCTGAACGACTCGCCGCGATCGAGGAGCAGCTTGCCGCCACCGAGGCGAATCTGGCGAAACTCAAGACCCAGTGGGAGCAGGAAGTCGAGCTGGTCAGGCGCATACGTGCCATGCGCGAAGCCCTCGAATCCGGCGCAGAGACGGTGACGGCCGAAGGTGACGAAGTAAAGCCGTCGATTGAAGCGCTACAGGCGCTCGAAGACGAACTCGCAAAAATACAGGGCGAAAATCCGCTCATGCACGTCTGCGTCGATGAGCGCATCGTCGGCGAAGTCATTTCCGCCTGGACCGGCATTCCCCTCGGCAAGATGGTGAAGGATGAAATCGCTGCCGTGCTGGAACTGGACGGTCATCTGCGCAAGCGCGTCATCGGCCAGGATCACGCGCTCGCCGCCATCGCGCAGCGCATCATCACTTCGCGCGCCCGTCTCGACGATCCCGGCAAGCCGGTCGGCGTCTTCATGCTGGTCGGGCCGAGCGGCGTCGGAAAAACGGAGACGGCACTGGCGCTTTCCGATCTGCTTTATGGCGGCGAGCGCAATCTGATCACAATCAATATGTCGGAATTTCAGGAAGCGCATACCGTCTCCACCCTCAAGGGCTCGCCTCCGGGATACGTGGGCTACGGCGAAGGCGGCGTACTCACTGAAGCCGTGCGCCGCCGTCCTTATTCGGTCGTGCTGCTGGATGAGGTCGAGAAAGCTCACCCCGATGTGCTGGAGCTTTTCTACCAGGTTTTCGACAAGGGAAATCTGGAAGATGGAGAAGGCCGCTCCATCGACTTCAAGAACACGATCCTCATCCTCACCAGCAACGCGGGCACCGACACGCTAATGAAGCTCACCGCCGACAAGGAAACCATGCCAGACAGCGAGGGTCTGACGCTCGCCATCAAGCCCGAGCTGAACAAGATATTCAAGCCGGCATTCCTGGGACGCATGATCATCGTTCCGTATTTTCCGGTGCGCGACGAAGCGCTCAAGCAAATCATCCGGCTGAAGATCGGCAAGATTCAGCGCCGTCTGAACGAAACCCACAAGATTGCGCTGACCTATGACGACTCCGTGCTGGAAGAAGTCGCCAAACGATGCACGGAAGTCGAAAGCGGGGCGCGCAATGTCGACAACATCCTCTCGAATACCATGCTGCCGGAGATTTCGCGGCAGGTGTTGGCTCGCATGGCGGAAGAAACTCCGACGGAGCGAGTGCAGGTTGGCGTGTCTTCGGAGGGCCGATTCACCTATGATTGGTAGTCCCTCGCGATTGGCGATTCAGCGATGCACAATGGACGGCGGTGAAACTCTCGCCTCTGCGTATTCACAATAAGAAGGTTCTGGCAGGCCAGTATGGGCACATTTGGACAAACGGATCGTCTGCTCAACTTCACCAGTCCTCTGGGCAAGGACGTCCTTCTGCCGGAACATATCGCCGGCGTGGAGGGCATCTCGGAACTCTTCTTCTATCAGTTGGATCTTCTGGCAACTGCCGACAGATCGATCGACCCCAAGAGCATTGTTGGTCAAAAGGTGTGCGTCGCCATACAGGCGAACGACTCAGGAACAAAGCGCTACATTAACGGCTTTGTCTCCAGTTTTGAAATGAACGGAGGCGACGAGGAGTTCCACAATTATCGCGCGTACATTGTTCCGAATCTATGGGTGCTCACTCTCAACAAGAACACGCGCGTTTTCCAGAACCAGACCGTCACGGATGTGATAAAGGCAGTACTGAGCCCATACAAGATCAGCCCCGCCGTCGAAACGTCGAATAGCTACACGCCTATGGAGTACTGCACGCAATATCGCGAGACGGATTTCAACTTCATTTCGCGGCTCATGGAGCAGCACGGAATCCTCTACTACTTCAAGCACACGCAGGACGATCACACCTTCACCTTGCAGGATACTTCCAGCAAGCTGAGCGCCTGTGCGATTCAAAGCTCGTTTCGTTATGCGCCACAGCCAAAGGATACCGAGGGTTTCTACGATTTCGTCGTAAAGAATTTCATCTCGAAGTCGACCTTGGTCACCGGCAACCACACCATTTGGGACTACAGCTTTATCAAGTACAAAACTGTGCCGGACCCAGGAACAAAGGCGGCGACGAAAGGCCCCCTGGGCACGAACGGCAACGAGAAGTACGACTACGCCGACAGCGCTGCGGCCTATCTGAAGAAGGAGGGATCGGATCCGAAGATCAGCGATCTGGCGTCGTTCTTCATGAATATGCGCAGAGACAGCAGCGACGCCGGCACCGTGATCGTCGAGGGCGATTCGAACGCCATCAGCCTGCAGACAGGCTACAGCTTCGAGCTTACAAAACACCCGCAGTCCAGCTTGAACACCAAGTATCTTGTCACCCGAGTCGAGCACAACGTGCGGCAAATGCCCTCCTATCGGGCGCGAACGACGAGTCCACAGGTCCCCTACGCCAACACGTTTACAGCGATCCCTTTTTCCATCCCTTACCGGCCTCCGATCAAGACGGAAAAGCCCGTAGTCAATGGCATGCATACCGGCAAGGTCGTCGTGAATTCCGGTGAAGACTCCTTCATGGACAAGTACGGCCGCGTTAACGTGCAGTTCTGGTGGGACCGCCAGCGCAAGCCCAATACCCCGGATAACACGCTCCTTCGGGTCGCGCAAAGCTGGGCGGGCAAAGGCTGGGGAACCTATTTTTGGCCGCGTGTCGACGATGAAGTTCTGATCGACTTCATGGAGGGCGATCCCGATCAGCCCATTGTGGTCGGCTCCGTATATAACGGCGTCAACATGCCCAAGTACGATCCGGCGGGCCAGTATACCCTCTCCGGCGTTCTCACTCGAAGCTCCAAGAACGGCGGCGCGGCCAATGCCAACGAACTTCGCTTTGAAGACCTGAAGGGCAAAGAGCAGATCTACATGAATGCCGAGCGGGACTACGACCTGCACGTCGAACACGACTGGCACACCCTCGTCGGCAATGAACAACACACAAAAATCACCTCCAATCAGTTTGAGGAGGTGGACGGAGACTCGCACCTGCTCGTGAAAGGGAAGCAAGTGCACGAGATCGATGGCGAAGCTGACCGGAACGTCAAGGGCAATTACATGGAGAGCATCGGCCAGAACTCGAACATCAACGTTGGCCAGAATCTCAACGAGAAGATTGGGACGAACTATTCGCTCCAGGTTGGAGAGAACCAGTTCAACAAGTCCGGCATGCTTTACGTGGTTGATTCCGGCCAGGAAGTCCACATCAAGGGAGGCATGAATGTCGTTATCGAAGCCGGGATGAATGTGTGCCTTTCCGGACCCGGCGGCTTCGTTTCCGTGGGGCCCACCGGTGTGATTATTCAGGGCACGCTGGTGATGATTAACAGCGGCGGGGCTGCTATTCCCGGATCGCCAGGCATGCCGCAGAGCCCGGATCCTCCCGCCGCGCCCACAGCGCCCACCTTTCCGGGAGATGATCCATATTCCAAACCGGCTGGCAGTTGAGCTAGTCAAGGAGAAGCGCGAAGTATGGGAATGCCAGCCTGCACCATCACCAGCCAGACAGCTCACGGCGGCATCGTCGTCGTTGGCTTCCCGACGGTGCTCATTGGTATGTTGCCCGCCTCCCGCATCGGCGACAACCATGTCTGTCCCATGGTCACGGGTGTCGTTCCTCACGTGGGGGGGCCATTCATTCTCGGCTCTCCAACGGTCCTCGTGGGAAACATGCCGCAGTCGCGTGTGACCGACACGCTCGTGTGCGTAGGTCCGCCGGATATCGCCGTCATGGGCTGCGAAACCGTTCTGGTTGGAATGGCCGGCGCGGGCGGTGCAGCCGGAGCCATGGGTGGAGTAGCCGCCATGGGCGTTCCTGTCCCAATGCTGCCGCCGGCACCTCCCGGCCCGCAGGCCGCGTTGCAGCAGGATGGAACGATTCAGACCTCCGCGCCCCTGGGCAGCCAGCTTCCCCCAATCACGCTTCAGCAACCAGGATGGCCGGATCTGCCTCCAGAGGCAACCTCCAGCTTCCAAAGCGTGCAGCCAGTGACACTCTCTGACGGCACAAGGGGATGGGCAGGACAGCCTGCGGATCCGACGGCGTCCGATGGAATGCAGGTATGGTCTCCGGCAAACCAGGCAGGAAACCGGTGACCAGAAAAATAATGCAGCTATTAGTTCATCGCCGGCTTGATCGTGGTGTCCGGCGCCTTTAGTCGCGACGGTTTGCATGAGCATCGATTCAGGACAAGCCGCGAGCTATGCCATCGCCCCTCGCATCGGCCGCTGGATCATTCCAGCTATCCCCTTCGGCTGGACCTGGATTCCTGATTTCGGCATTCAGCGCAGCGGTGAAGGTATGGCCCCGAGCAATGTATATCTCAAGGAAGATGAGTTGCTTGCCGGTGATCAGCTCATGCTTTACATTCAGGCACAGATTACTCTGATAAAGCGAACATTCAAGGATCCAGCGATTGCCGGCCCAGCCTCCACGCAATTTCCCGGTGCACAGGATAGTGCGATGCTGATGCTGAAGCACCAGCCTCTGAACCAGATGTCAGTCATTCAGGTACAGCATTATGTCCGCAACGAAAAATGGATCGGTATCGTCACCCTCACAACGCTCGAATCGGAATTGCTGAAGGTCAGGCCGGATTTCGATCAGTTCCTCAAGCTTGTGCGCATTGCTCCGCCACCTGATCCGCCGCAGAGCACCTCGATCCCACTGCCGCAGCTTTAAACTGCGAACCTTTCCCGAAACTGGATCGTCCATCATCCCGAGATAGAATCATAAGTTACTCTTTTAACGCGAAGGGCATGGATATTTCATGGCATTAGTGCATACCGGCAGAGCTGAGCAACTGCAGCAGAAAATTGAGTCGCGAACGGCCCGAATCGGCGTCATCGGCATGGGCTATGTTGGACTCCCGCTTGCCCTGCTTTTCAGCGATCAGCGGTTCCGCGTTACGGGCTTCGACATCGATTCCGTCAAGGTAGCCACCCTGAACGGCGGAGGCTCCTACATCGTTCGTATTCCTGCGACGGAGATTCGGTCCGCGCAGCAGAGAGGTTTTTGCACTACTTCCAACTACGCCGAGATCGAGGAGATGGACGTAGTCGCCATCTGTGTGCCCACCCCACTCAGCGAATTTCACGAGCCCGATCTGAGCTATATCCGCGAAACAGCGAAGGCCATCGCGCCGCACCTTCGCGAAGGGCAATTGATCATTCTCGAGAGCACCACGTATCCCGGAACCACCGAGGAAGTGCTCATCCCCATCCTGGAAGAGAATCCCTCTGGTCTGAAAGTTGCTCGTGATGCCGAAGCGAAGGGCTTCTACGTGGCATTTTCGCCGGAGCGCGAAGATCCCGGTAACGACACCGTTGCCCGCCGGGAGATTCCGAAGGTGGTCGGCGGCGTTGGCCCGGTCGCGCTCGACCTGGCATCGTCTGTCTACATCACGATCTTTGATCGGACCATCCCCGTCTCATCGCCCGCCGTGGCCGAGATGACCAAGCTCCTGGAAAACATCTACCGCTGCGTAAATATCGCGCTGGTCAACGAGCTGAAGCAGCTTTGCCAGCGCATGGGTATCGATATTTTCGAGGTGATCGACGCCGCCAAAACCAAGCCCTTCGGCTTCCAGGCGTTTTATCCCGGTCCCGGCCTTGGCGGTCACTGCATTCCCATCGATCCCTTTTACCTCTCGTGGAAAGCGAAGCAGTTCGATTTCCGCACCCGGTTCATCGAGCTCGCCGGCGAAGTCAACGTTGCCATGCCTTATTACGTGATCGAGCAGACGGCTGCCGCGCTCAACGACCACGGCAAGCCGCTCAAGGACTCCCGCATCTTGGTGCTCGGCATGTCATACAAAAAGGATGTCGACGACCTGCGGGAGTCTCCCGCGCTCACCATTATCGAGCTGCTGCGCAAGCGCGGAGCCGTCGTCTCCTACAACGACCCTTATTTTTCCTACGTCGGGCATGGACGCCACTACAACCTTGATATGCACTGCACGCCCCTTGACGATCTTGCGCAATACGACTGCGTCCTGATCGTCACCGACCATTCCGACTACGACTACCCGCGCATCGTTCGTGAGTCGAGGCTTGTTGTGGATACACGCAACGCGACGAAGGGCACACAGTCCGAGAAGATCGTTCGCTGCTGATTCCAGGATACGTCTCTTTCTGTTAGAAAGACAGTCATGTTTCATTGCCTCCGATCTTTCTGCGCCAAACTCAGCCTGGCTTCCGCAGTACTCTGTTTGTCCGCCTCCATCCCGGCATGGGGCAGCAATACGCCGCTGCGCGACGGCTGGACCCTGCAATCGGCATGCAAGGTGCAGGCTGACGGCGCCGCCATCTCCGTGGCGTCCTTTCATCCGCAGGACTGGTATAGCGTCACTGTGCCTTCGACGGTGCTTGCCGCCCAGGTAGCCGCCGGGGAGATCAAGCAGCCCTATTACGCGATGAATCTCCGCAAGATTCCCGGCGCAAACTATCCCATTGGCCAGAACTTCTCCAACCTGCCCATGCCCGAGGACAGTCCTTATCACTGCGGCTGGTGGTATCGAAAAACCTTCACGGTGCCCTCAGCTGAGCGCGATAGAACGCTCTGGCTGCACTTCGGCGGCATCAACTACCGCGCCAATCTCTGGGTCAACGGCAAGCAGATCGCCGACGACAAGCAGATCGCCGGCGCCTATCGAACCTACGACTTCGATGTGACTCACGACTTGAACGCCGGCAAGGAAAACACCATCGCCGTCGAAACCTTCGCGCCCACCGAAACCGACCTCGGCATCAACTGGGTCGACTGGAACCCCTGTCCGCCCGACAAAGACATGGGCCTGTGGGGTCCGGTCAGTCTCATCACGACAGGTGCGGTTTCCGTGCGCTCGCCGCTCGCGGCGACCCACTTCCCCGACGCATCGCTCACAGAAGCCGATCTCTCCGTCTACGGCGAGCTCCACAACGCTTCAGACCGTGCCGTCCACGGAACTGTACGCGGCACGGTGGCAAATATCGCAATCGAGCAGCCTATCGACCTTGCTCCGAAAGAAGATAAGACTGTAGCCTTCTCGCCGGAGCAGTTCCCGCAGCTGCGCATGCGCAATCCGCCCGTCTGGTGGCCGTACCAGATGGGCGAGCCGCATCTCGAAACGCTCACACTTAGCTTCATCGAGGGTGGACACGTCTCCGACGAACAGTCCGTCCGCTTCGGCATCCGCGAAATCACATCCGAGCTCACTGACAAGGGCTTTCGCCTCTTCCACGTCAACGGCAAGCCGATCCTGATCCGCGGTGCAGGTTGGTCGCAGGACATGCTGCTGCGCCAGGATCCCGAAAAGCTGCGCGACGAACTGGGCATGGTCCGCGACATGCACCTGAACACCATCCGCCTCGAAGGCAAAATGGAGACGGACGAGTTCTTCCACCTAGCCGACGAGCAGGGAATTCTCGTGATGCTCGGCTGGTGCTGCTGCGACCACTGGGAACATTGGGACAAGTGGCAGCCGGGCACGCTTGATATTGCGACGGCCTCCCTCCGCTCGCAGATGCTACGCATTCGCAGCCATCCCAGTCTTCTTGTGTGGCTGAACGGTAGCGACAACCCGCCGCCGACCAACGTTGAGAGCGCCTATCTCTCTGTGGAGTCAGAAACTCACTGGCCGAATCCCGTCCTCTCTTCCGCCTCGGCCACTCCCACTACCGTCACCGGCAAGAGCGGCGTCAAGATGAGCGGCCCGTATGACTATGTCGCGCCTTCTTACTGGCTGGTGGACACGAATCGCTACGGCGGCGCCTACGGCTTCAACACCGAAACCAGCCCCGGCCCGGCGATTCCGGCCTTAAGCAGCATCAAAAAATTCATTCCTGCCGACGAACTCTGGCCGCCGAATGCTACCTGGAGCTTCCACTATGGCGGCGGTGAATTCAAAGAGCTGGCCGTCTTTGACGACGCGATGAAGTCTGCCTACGGCCCCGTCAGCGAGGCCGCCGAGTACATCCGCATCGCCCAAACCATGAGCTATGACACCGAGCGCGCCATGTTCGAGGCGTACAGCCGCAATAAGTACACGTCCACCGGAGTCATCCAGTGGATGCTCAACAACGCCTGGCCTTCGATGATCTGGCACCTCTACGACTACTATCTCGATACCGGTGGTGGCTATTTCGGCGCGAAGAAGGCCTGCGAGCCTCTCCACGTGCAGTATTCGTATGACGACCACAGCGTTTACGTCGTAAACAGCACGTATCAGCCGTCAGAGCATCTGATCGTCTCCGCGCAGGCTTACGACACCAGCCTCAAAGAGCTGTTCGCAAAACAGAGCGACCTGGAAGTTCCCGCCGATACTTCTACCGGCGCGTTCACTATTCCGGACTCAGTATTTGCAGTGAACTCTCCGATCACTTTCGTCCAGCTCACGCTGAAAAATGACACAGGCCAGATCGTAAGCAGGAATTTCTATTGGGTGCCATCGAAGCTCACCACGTGGAACTGGCCGAAGACCGACTACACGCACACGCCTGCGCTCGAGCACGAGGACATGAAGGCGCTCCGCACTCTTCCGCAGTCCCGCATCGAGGGCTCTACGAGCAAAGAAGGGCAGGGAATTGCCGTTCACCTGCATAATCCTTCGAAGACGCTTGCTTTTCAGGTCTCGGTCTCCGCCGCCGCCCCTGGCGGCGAAAATATTGTCCCCACGCTCTGGTCCGACAACTACATCGAGCTGATGCCGGACGAGTCCATCACTGTCACTGCCAAGCTGCCGCCGCATACGCCGGAGAAGTACACAATCGTCGTTTCCGCCTGGAACGCCCCATCGATCACCCTGGACCCTGGGGCCGCAACGCATACAGCTGCTTCTGTCACCCGTAAGATCGATTAACTCCGCACGACCGGATTCGGTCCGGGCCAAAAGAGATCATGAAGTAACAATCCGCGCACATAGCAGGCTCCTATTGGCCCCAGCGTAAGCCCGCAGCGAGTCTTATTGTCGAGAAGCCGATAGAGAGTGAAAAGAAGATCTTGCCTCTATGCGCGTTTTCTGCAGAGGGCATACATCAGGGCACCCCCGTCAAGGGAGCTACTCATACTGATACGCGTCCAGAAAGGGTTAAACGCATATCGCAACTGATACAGCTTGTAGTCTTTTTGCATCTCCGTCGACAAAGCCTCCCGAACGTCGTAGGCCTGCTCATCCGGCGCCACCGGTCGAAGCACCGAAACGCATTGTCTGCCCACCAGATCCCAAGGCGTATAGGATGCCTCTTTTTCCAGCTCCAATCCTGGTACGCTGTTCAGGCAATCACGAAGGCTCTTGGGGCCGAAATGACTGATGTGCGTGTGAGGAATCCACTTTGGGAAGCTACCCTTTAGTTTTCGTACTACATTGCTCTCGAAATTGTCGGTCATGACTACGAGAGACCCGCCAGGCTTCATGTACTCTGCCATCTCTTTGACGAATGCCTTGGGCTCAGGAATATGTTCGATCACCTCGAAGCAGGAAACAACGTCAAACCCCGCTTTCGGCAGGGTGGATTGCGAAAGGAGTCTGCAATGGACTTCAAGTCCTAGCTTTTCGCGCGCGTAGCCCGCCTCCTGTGCTGAAAGCTCGATGCCTTGCGCTGCAATGCCCCACTTCTCCTTGAGCCACTTCAGCAAAAATCCGTAGCCTGTTCCAATGTCGAGCCAGTTTCGCACGTTCTTCAGATCCAGAAGTCGCGCTAGAGCAACTCCGTTCGTACGGGCATTCACGATCTGGCCCTGCAGATGACGTTGACTTCCGAAGTTTTCACGGTAGTAGGCCTCCATAGTCTCCGTGCTCATGGTCCGCGCCGAATACAAGAAGCCGCACTGTGAGCAGCGAACTACCGGGATATCGCGAAACGCTCGATGGACAGTTCTCCTGGTGCTGCCGCAGAGAGCGCATTGTGTGCGCTCCGCGAACTCAATTTCGTAACTGGGGGCTCGTGAGGCACTGACGCTGCTCATCCCGTAAAGTTCTCCAAAGATCCAAGTCGTGAGTATTTGCGCTTACCGTGATTTGGCAATCCCGGAAATGCCGCGTTGTGTGAATTCGTCTATCTCAAGGTTACATCAGCACAGGACAATCGCGAAGTACGCTAATGCTGGCGTAATACGCTGGGTTCGAAAAGAACCTTATTCCCGACCCGACGATTGCGCAACCGCCGCGTTCCGCAGAAACTCGAAATTCCCCGACGGGGACGTATGTACATTTGCCAAGCGTTTATTGTGAATCACGACCGTATCGAGATACCACAGGTTAATCGACGGCAGGTCCCGTGCCAGTATCTGCTGCACCTTCTCGTAGTCTTCGCGCTGGCGCGCCTGGTCGTTCGTCGCCGCCGCATCGTCCAGCAGCGCATCCAGAGCCTGGTTGGCGTAGAATCCGCGGTTGCTCCCATGCGGCGGAAAGCTCGCCTGCGAGTATGCGTAATGGAAAATGTCAGGTTGCTCATTCCCGCCAATCCACCGCGAAGGAGCCATTTGAAAAGTGCCCTTCGTCAGGTCCGAGTAAAACGTTGCGAACTCGTAGCTGCGCAAATCGACAGCAATCCCAATTTGTGCCAGTTGCTGTTGCACAATCACTGACAGCAACCTCACCGTCTCGTCCGTAGAAGTCTTCATCCCCAGGTGAAAGCGAACCCCTCCCGCGCCTCTGCGATAACCAGCCGCATCAAGCAGAGCATTTGCCTTTGCGGGATCGTATGGATGCTTCTCCGTGTCTTCGCTCCAGGCCCAATGCTGCGGCGGGAGAATGCTCTCTGCTAATCGCGCCTGATCCCGATAGAGCGTATGGATAATCAAGGGACGATTGATGGAGAGCGCAATCGCCTGCCGCACGTGAGTATCTTTCAGAATGGGATCGCGCATGTTGAAGACGATATAATTCAGCCTCGTTCCCGGGCCGTCCTCTACCACCAGACCTGACTTCCGTTTCAATGCATCGATCATGTCAGGGGTAAGCGCATTGACGGCCACATCTGCCGATCCTTTCTGGAGCTCCAGTGCCTGCGTCGTCGCATCCGGTACCACCGCAAACCGGATGCGCTCGATATGCGGCAGCGGCCCCCAATAGCTCGCCGCGCGCTCGAGCACGACATCCCTGTCGGTCTCCTGACTCACAAATCGATAAGGCCCGCTGCCGATCGGATGACGCCAGAAGTCACGCCCGCTGCCATACGGCACAACACCGAATCCGCCGTCGCACACGTTCCACAGCAGCGCTGGATCGGGCTGCTTCATGTGAATGGTGACGGTGTTTTGATCGGGCGTCTCGACGCTTGCAATGTTTCGGTAAGCGCCGGATTTGATGGTTACAACCGTTCCATCGAGGATCGAATCGAGCGTCCACTTTACGTCGCGCGAGGTTAACGGCCGTCCGTCCTGAAAATGCACCCCCGAGCGCAGATGGAAGATCAGCGTCTTCGGGTCCGGTGAGTTCCACTTCTCTGCAAGCCACGGATCGAGCCCGAAATGCTCGTTCCGTCGTACTAGAGAGTCAAAGATCAGCGGATAAATGTGCTGCGACTGTGCATCCGTCCCAATGCGCGGATCGAGATTTGTCGGGCTGCTCTCAATCAGCATCGTCACCGTGTTCGGATCGGGCCTGGTCCGGCCGCAACCAGCCACGATCAGGTGCGCGAACACTAACAGCAGAAAGCACCGAGGCGCATTACCCATAACAGATCTCGCCCAGCACCACCGCTCTCTTCGCACCCGTCGCCGACGGAACATTTCCCGCCAATCCATGCCAGGTTTGCCACGCAAGCAGCGCAAAGGCGACAGCTTCTTTTGCCTGCGAAGGAATACCGATCTCATCGATAACGGCAACCTTGCATGCCATCGGTTCCAGGCGTTCCCGCAGCATCTTCATCAATGTCGCGTTGCGCGCTCCGCCACCGGAGACGATGTAGTCCACCGCCTTCCCTTTGCTCAGAGGCGCCACAAACCGCTCGTACGCTATCGCGATGCTCTCGGCAGTAACTGCCGCGGCAGTTGCCACTGCGTCGTCCGGTGTGCCCCCCGCTTTCTCGCACGCCCCGACAAATTCGGCCGTGAAAGCCGCCCCGAACTGCTCCCGGCCTGCAGACTTCGGAGGCCGCAAGGAAAAGTAAGATTTGCGCAGCACATCTTTCACGACCTGCTCAAGCACGCGTCCGCGCGCCGCAACGCCTCCGTCACGGTCATATTGTTTCTGGAAGAAGCGCTCCATCAAAGCGTCGATGACCATGTTGCCTGGACCCGTATCGAATGCAATCAGATCCGCTGCCTTGCCGCTGGCAGGTATTACTGTCAGGTTCCCGATCCCGCCAAGATTCTGCAAGACTCTCGTCCGCTCCGCATTTGCGAACATTACGTAATCAAGCAGCGGAACCAGCGGTGCGCCCTGTCCCCCCACTGCCATATCTGCCGGCCGGAAATTTGACACCACAGGAACCCGCATTTCCGTAGCAATCAGCGCCGGTTCTCCCAATTGCCACGTGCAGCCCACCGGGCAGCCCGCGTATGTCGCCGGCTTCGACTGGTGATAAATCGTCTGGCCGTGACATCCAACCAAGTCGATCTTCACCCCATACTTGTCGACCGCCGCGCGGACCGCTTCCGCATACGCCATGCCCAACCGCCAGTTCAGCCGTGCGAGCTCGGCAGTTGAAGTCTGCTTCGCATCCATCGCCGCCAGGACTCCGCGCCGCAAGGCAGCGGGATAACTCATCGCATGATGCGCCAGCAGCTTGATCTTCAGATTTCTGTCCGTCGCCGTAATTTTCACCAGTGCAACGTCGATCCCATCCGCGGAGGTCCCGCTCATCACTCCGGCGACTATCATCGCCTGCTTCTTTGTAGGCCTCATGCCGCAACGTCCTCGGCGAACTTCTTCACACTTGTTCGCAGCTTCTCAATTTGCGCTGCGGACGCTGTGCGTGGCATCGCCGCATCAAGATGCCGATCCTTGTGTTCGATGACACGCTGTGCTGCGGCCTCCACGCGCCGCCGGAACGCAGCCGAACGTTCCGCCTCCGTCAACAATGCCTCGTACGCGCGCAGAACCAGCGCGGCATCCTTGCAAATCTCGATCACATCCGTTCCCGCGAGCACTGCCTTCACCGCCGCCTCCTCCATCGATGCCTGAGTCAGGATGCCACCCATCTCCATATCGTCCGACACGACCAGTCCCGCAAAGCCTACGCGCTTCTTCAGCACCGTCGAAATCCAGTAGGGCGAGATTGACGCCGGAACCGCATCCTTAACTCGCTGATAGGCCGCATGCGCTACCATCATCATCGGCAGCATCGGAGCCAATGCGCGAAACACCGCCAGGTCCTGCTCCCAGAGTTCCTTCCATGTCCGTTCGATCAGCGGCATCGCTTCGTGTGAGTCCAGCGTCCCGCCTCCGAGTCCGGGAAAATGCTTGCCGCAACCCAATACGCCTTCTGCTTCAAGGCCCTCGACAAAAGCCAGGGCATACTCGGCCACATCATCCGGCTTGGCGGAAACAACGCGCGTCCGCATCACCGGTGCCGAAATCGGCAATCCAAGATCGAGCACGGGGGCCAACGTCACATTGAATCCAAGTGTCTGAGCCTCCTGCCCGATCAGCTTTCCATGCTTCACGAAGATCGCGCGCTTGCCCGTCGCAAACACTGCTGCCGCCGAAGGCATGGGAGCAATCAGGTCGCGTAGTCGGTCTACGACGCCGCCTTCGAGGTCCACGCAACGAAACAGGGGAGCGCCGGCAATCTCCGTCGCCTCGCGCAGCAGCGCAGTTATCTGCGCGGCCTGCTCGATATTGCGCCGGAAGAGAATCACTCCTCCCGGACGCACCAGTTTTAGCCATGCACGTTCGAGCGTCGTCAGTTCCGGCCCTTCGACACCGACAATTAGCAACTGACCGACCTGCTGCCGCAGATTCACGCGCCACTACTCCCTGTTTTGCCGGTTCCTGTCTTGATCTCGGTCTTCAATTCTTCGAGCAGATTCAGCGCCTGCAACGGCGTCAGCGAATTGATATCCGTCTCCTCCAGGCGATCCAGAATCCTTTGCGACAACGGAGTGAACATCGTCATTTGCAGCGGAGCCTCGGTCTCCACCGCAACATTGTGCCGCTCCGAACGCTCATGCTGCTTCAGCACCTGTCGCGCACGCTGTATGACCTTCGGAGGCAGCCCCGCCAGCCGCGCCACATCGATGCCGTAGCTTTTGTTTGCAGGACCATCCTCGATCGCGTGCAGAAACACAATACCCTGCGGCGATTCCTTCACCGCCACGCGCAGATTCTTGAGCTTCGCCAGTTGCTCCGCCAGAATCGTCAACTCATGATAATGCGTGGCAAACAATGTGCGCGCGCCTACGTGCGCATGCAGATACTCGACGGTTGCCCACGCCAGTGCCAGCCCGTCGAAGGTCGATGTGCCGCGTCCCATCTCATCCAGCAAAATCAGGGAACGGGCCGTAGCCGTATTCAGAATCGTCGCCGTCTCCGTCATCTCTACCATGAACGTCGAGCGGCCCCGCGCCACGTTATCGCTAGCACCAATGCGCGTGTACACGCGATCCACAAGGCCGTAGCGCATCCGCTCCGCTGGAACGAAGCTCCCCATCTGTGCCATGATCGCCAGCAGCGCTGCCTGTCTCAGATACGTCGACTTTCCGCCCATATTCGGACCGGTCAGCAGTAGCAGGCTCGGTCCTTCCGCGTCGAGATAAAGATCGTTCGGAACAAACCGCCCTTCGCCGGCCTCTTCCATCAGCCGTTCGATCACAGGATGTCGCCCCGAGACCACCTCCAGCACTGTCGAATCTTCGAGCAGGGGCCTGCTGTAATCTCTCAGCGCCGCAAGATGCGCAAAGTTCGCGATCAGATCGATCTCGGCAACCACTGCACTTGTTTTGCGAATCCGCCCGGCGTTCTCCATCAACTTTCGTCGCAGCTCGCCGAACAGCCGCTTCTCGATCTCCACCGATCGCTCGTGCGCCGTGAGTACCTTGACTTCGTGGTCCTTCAACTCGGGCGTTGTGAAACGCTCCGCATTCACCAGCGTTTGCTTGCGCTCATAATCTGCCGGAACATTCTTTCCCAGATTCGACTTCGTAATTTCGATGTAGTACCCGAAGACGGAATTGAATCGCACCTTCAATGACTGAATTCCCGTCCGTTGCCGCTCGCGCTCCTCGATTGCTGCAATCGACGATCGGCCGTCATGGCTGATCGCCCGCAACTCATCGAGTTCTGTTTCCACGCCTGGCGCAATCACTCCACCCTCGGCCAGTGTCACCGGAGGCTCCGCCACCAGCGTTTTTGTAATCACCGAACTAAGGTCATCCAGCACATCCAGCCGCTCGTGCGCGGTCTTCCAAAAGCTTGCCCTCGACTCGGCGATGTTTTCCTTCAGCGCGGGCAAGTGTTGCAGCGACGCCGCCAGCGCCAGCACGTCGCGCGGACCTGCGCTGTCGAGAGAAATTCGCGCCAACAAGCGCTCCAGGTCCAGAATCCCGCCCAAGTCTCTCCGAATCTGCTCGCGCGTCATCAAGTCCTGTTTCGTGTCGCCAACCGCGTCGTAGCGCTCTTCAAGAGCACCAGGATCCAGCAGAGGACGTACCAGCGATGCGCGCAGCAGCCGCTTGCCCATTGGAGTCATCAGGCAATCGAGCGTTTTGAACAGTGTGGCGTCCGCGCCGGCGTCGTGGAAAATCGGATCGAGCAACTCCAGGTTCCGTACCGTCACCTGGTCCAGGTGCATGTGCTGGCTACGCTCGTAATAGCGGATCGTATCCACGTGTCCGGCATCATTCTGCTGTGTCTGCCGCACGTAGTGGACAACTACTCCAGCCGCAACCGCCGCAGCACCATGCTGCAAGAACCCAAAGCCGTCGAGCGACGCTGTTCCCATCTGACGCTCAAGCAGCGGTATGGAATAGTCCCGCGCGAAGGCCCAATCCTCGATTACGGTCCGCGTCCTTACCCGCTCGAAAGCCGCTGCCAGCTCACGGCTCTCATTCATCAGCGGACTCGCTGCTGTCGCCAACACCTCGCTCGGCGTTAGCTTTGCCAGCTCATCGGCACACTGGCTCAGAGCATTCGGGCCGGAAAATTCCGTCGCTCGAAAATCCCCGGTTGAAAGATCAAGATATGCCAGTCCGGTCGCATGCTCGGTTATATGGATCGCGGCTAGATAATTGTTTTCGCTCGACCCCAACGCCGGATCCATCGCCGTTCCCGGCGTCAGCACGCGCGTCACTTCGCGCCGCACTATCTTCTTTGCCAGCTTAGGGTCTTCCATCTGATCGCACATCGCGATCCGATATCCCTTGCGCAGCAGCCGTGCTACATACCCTTCTGCCGCGTGATACGGAACACCGCACATGGGAATCGCGCGTTCCTTGTCGCGAGCCGTCAGCTGAATTTGCAGTTCCCGGGATGCGACCTTCGCGTCTTCGAAAAACAGTTCGTAGAAATCGCCCATCCGGAAGAAGAGAAGAGCGTCGGGATTCAGACGCTTGGCCGCCCAGAACTGGCGCATGAGCGGGGTTTGATCCAGATCCTGCTGGATTATCGAAGTATCGGACACGGGAATACGCCAGCATACCGTGAAGCGTATGCCGGCGTGTAGTCCCTGGGTGCCGGATCTTTAGCTTGCCGCGCTGTGAATCGCGTTTGAATCCGTGTAATCTGAGCGATCGGCTTGATCTGCCTGATCGCTGCCGTGGTGTTTCACCAGTTTGTCGTAAGTCCCGATGATAAGAAACGGGGCGCCCATTGGCCGACGAACAGGGCAACGTGGTCTTTCCTGGCGGCTCTTTCCAGGCATGGCAGCTATACTTGAAAGTTACTCTCCGGTGATTGGGCGCGTATGTTTCTGCTATGGCTCCGAGTGGCGGCAGTGCTTTACGGATTGGCCACAGTGTCGGTGTTTGCGGCCGTCTTCGGGCATCGGCCGGCCTGGCGTCGGATCTGTCTTTCCCTTGCCTTGACAGCCTGGTTCACCCACCTCGTCTCCGTCGTGGAAATGCTTGTGCTCGCCCACCGCTGGATGCCGGTCGGCATGCACGAAGTCCAGTCGATGCTGGCTCTTCTTGTCGCGACTGTCTTCCTCGTCATCGCCCTTCGCTACCGCACCTTATCCTTTGGAATCTTCGCGCTTCCGCTCTCGTTTCTTCTGGTCGTTGTCCCTGCGCTCGGCCCAGACAAGTACACCTTCAGCTCGCCCGTCATCCGCAGCGGCTGGCTCTTTCTTCACATCATCGCTCTGCTCGCGGCCTACGCGGCGCTCCTTTTCAGCCTCTTTGCGAGCTTTCTCTACCTGCTTCAGGAACGCCGACTTAAGAACAAGCGTTCGCCCGGCTTCCTCGATTGGCTGCCCCCGCTCGACACCATGGACCAGATCGCGCAAACCACGCTCGTTCTCGGATTCTGCGGCATGACCGTCGGCCTCTTTGCCGGGTCTCTCATCGCGCAGGAGAGCTATGGCTCTGCTTATTTCGCGGATCCGAAGGTGCTGCTCTCCTTTGTCATGTGGGGACTGTATATCGTCATGCTCTTCGTTCGTCGCAGCACGGGCCTGCGCGGCCGACGCGCCGTTTATCTGTCCTCAGGTGTCTTTCTCGTCATGCTCTGCGTCTGGGCTGCCAATCTCTTTAGCTCGGTCCACAGGTTCAGCGCCTCATGAAGATCCTCCTCACAGGCCTCAACCACAAGACCGCACCCGTGGAACTGCGTGAGCGTCTCGCCATTGCTCCGGAAAAGCTGGCCGACGAAACGCGCGCGTTGTTGTCTCATCCTGGTATCCGCGAGGGATTTATTCTCTCCACCTGCAACCGCGTGGAGCTGCTCGTCTGCTACGAAGGCTCCGAGCCCGAACTTGCCCTTTACCTCAACCAGCACTTCTCCGTCGATTCGCAATCGCTTCAGCCGCATCTCTACCAGCACCACGAGTCAGACGCTGTCCGCCATCTCTTCCGCGTCGCCGCCAGTCTCGATTCCATGGTCGTCGGGGAGCCGCAGATTCTCGGCCAGGTCAAGGAGTCCTACACCGCCGCCCGATCCGTGGGCGCCGTGGGAGGCAATCTTGAACGCCTGCTGCAGAGCGCTCTGGCAGCGGCAAAGAAAGTCCGCACCGAAACGCAGATCGGAGCATCCTCGGTCTCTATCGCGTCGGTTGCTGTGGATCTTGCGCGCAAAATCTTCGGCTCGCTCGAGGGCAAACGGGTGCTGCTCGTCGGCGCGGGCAAAATGAGCGAACTCGCCGCGCGCCACCTCATGCAGCAGGGAGCTGGCTCTCTCCTCATCGCCAACCGCACTCATGAACGCGCCCTGCATCTGGCGAGGAAATTCAACGGTCATGTCGTCCGTTTTGACGAACTGCACGATCGCGCCGACGAAGCAGACATCCTCATTACCTCAACAGGCTCGGCGGAATTCATCTTCCGCACGCCGCACGCCCAGCAGTTTCTGCATCGCCGTCGCAACCGGCCTATGTTCTTCATCGACATTGCCGTGCCTCGCGACGTCGATCCGGAAATCAACCGCCTCGACGGCATCTTTCTCTATGACATCGATGACCTGCAAAGCGTGACCGTCTCGAATCTGTCGACTCGCAGCCGGGAGGCTGAGCGTGCCGAGGCCATTCTCGAACAGGAACTTGTCCGCTACCAGCGCCGCATCGAGACCCTTGACGTCGTGCCTACTCTCGTTGATCTGCAGGCGACCGCAGAGGAAATGCGCCAGGGCGAACTCCGCCGCGCCCAATCCCGCCTGCAATCGCTCACGCCCGCCCAGCAGGCGGCCGTTGAGGCCCTAACCCGCGGTCTCATGAATAAATTCCTGCACCAGCCCCTGCAGGCCCTGAAAGCGGCCGCTCGACAGGGTGATCTCGCTACCGTCGACGCCATCCGGGCCACCTTTCAGCTGAATGGGAGCAAAGAACCGGCAGCAGAGCCTGTCCAAGCTGCCGAGAACACAAGCGCCTCAGGGGAACCTGCTCTGACAAAAGCAAGCGACGACAATGACTGATCCCTGTGCCCTGAGCCCTGAGCCCTGTTCTCTCGTCATCGGCTCCCGCGGATCTCAGCTCGCCCTCTGGCAGGCCAACCACATCGCTGATCAGCTCCGCGCACGTGGCAATGAAGTCTCCCTTGAAATCATCCGCACCACAGGCGATGCCATGCAGCACTTAACCTTCGCGCAGGTGGGCGCCAGCGTGCCCAAGGGCATGTTTACCAAGGAGATCGAAGAAGCGCTCTACGACCGCAGGATCGACCTCGCCGTCCACAGCCTTAAAGACCTGCCCACCGCGCTTGACGAGCCCTTCTCTCTTGCCGCGATCCCGGCCCGCGCCGATCCCAGTGACGCCTTCGTTTCGGTCAATTACGAGAACTTTGCCTCTCTTCATTCTGGTGCGCGTATCGGAACCAGTAGTCTGCGCCGTCAGGCACAGCTCCGCGCCCAGCGCGGCGACCTGCAATATGTAGAATTTCGCGGCAATGTCGACACGCGCCTGCGCAAGCTCTCCGAAGGGGAGGCCGACGCCATCATCCTCGCCACTGCAGGCCTTGAGCGCCTCGGTCGCACGGGATATCTTCGCGAGCGTTTTCCTGCGCTCATTCTCTGTCCCGCCGCCGGCCAGGGAGCCCTCGCCATCGAAACCCGCTCCGACGACAGCGCAACCATCGAAGCGCTCGCCTTTCTTGACGACCAGCCGACCCGTTTCGCCGTCACCGCCGAGCGCGCCGCGCTCGCGGCTCTGGGAGGAGGCTGCCAGGTCCCCATTGGCATTCATTGCCAGCCGTCGCTGGAAGGCTTCACGATTACTGGAAGCGTTGCTTCGCCTGACGGTCATCGAATGGTCCGCGCCACGCTCGATCATCAGCACCGCGCCGCCCCGGTCGCACTTGGCCAGAAGCTCGCAGCACGCCTACTAGAACAAGGGGCAGCGAGCCTGCTCCAGTCCCTGCCTACGTTTCCCATGGATTAACGACTGTAATCGACAGGTCTTCGAAGTGTTTCACGTTCCGCGTCGCCAGAGTCGCGTGTGAAGCCAAGGCGATTCCAGCAATCATCGTGTCCCGCAATTCGCCCGAACGGCCCTTTTTCTGTCGGACCGCCATCACGTCCGCCGCATACTGCGCTGCCTCCCCATCGAATGGAGCTAGACGATTTTGCATCACCTCCACGATGAGCCGTTCAAACGCGGCGACCAGGAGTGTTCGACGCCTGCCGAGAGACATTACCTGCAGTCCGAAGTGCACTTCGATGAGAGTGATTGCTGTCGTCCAGATCGAAGCGCGAGGCTGCCGGTCGAGCCATCGAATTACTTCTGCGTCGGGCGACTGCCGCATGAGAGCAGAAAGTACATTTGTATCGAGTAGGATCATGATTCGAACGTTGCCGGTTTGACTGCATGACCACGAAGTTCAGGTATATCCTCCTCCAGCCCGTTCCCACGGAACAAAGCGGCGATTTCCGTTCCCAGCCCGATTACAGACGCATCCTCGTCCTTCAGTGCGTTGCGAAGGATGTCGCGCACTTCTTCTTCCATACTTAGGCCATGCCGCTTAGCGCGACGCTGCAATCTCGCTTTGATCTGGTTCTCCAGGTTTCGTACTATAAGTTGCGCCATGTGCATACCTACTTGATATCATGATAGCACCCTTCTCACGTGGTCACGAGTTACCATTCAAGAAATCTATGCCGTTGTCTGCTAACCCGAAGTCTTTACCGCTCGCCGGGAAGCGCATGCTCGTCACCCGGGCCCGCCGGCAAGCGGGACAGCTCTCCAAGGAACTCACCGCTCTCGGTGCCGAAATCGTCGAGATTCCCGCCATCGAAATTATTCCGCCGGAGTTCTCGGAGCCTCTGGACAAGGCTCTCCGGAATTTGCAGCAGTATCAGTGGCTTATCGTGACCAGCGCGAACGCGGTCCGATCGATCCGCGAGCGTCTCGCCGCGCTCGACCTCGCCACGACAAACTTTTCGCATCTGAAAATCGCCGCAATCGGGTCGGCCACGGCTCGTGCCTTGAAGGAAGCAGGCCTTTCAGTGACCGTCATGCCAAGAGAATACGTGGCCGAATCGCTCATCGACTCGATCGGAGACAAGGCTCGCAACGCCCGCGTCCTGATCGCCCGGGCTGCCGTCGCCCGCGACATCATTCCGGCCGCACTCGCCGAAGCAGGAGCCCGGGTCGACGTCGTCGACGCCTATCGAAACGTCATCCCCGAAACCTCGATCACTCACATCGCGGAGATCTTCGCCCGGGGTCAGCCGCCTCCCGATGCCGCAACCTTCACCAGTTCATCGACGGTCACAAACTTCTACCACCTGCTCCGAGCGGCTGGCATTCATCGGCCGCCTGGAAAGATGCGCGCCATCTCGATCGGTCCCATCACCAGCCAGACGCTGCGCGACCACAACTGGGAACCAGCCGCCGAAGCTAACCCCCACGACATCCCCGGCCTCATCGCCGCCACCGTCGAAGCCCTGACTTATCGGTGACTGCTCCACGTCTTGTCCGCCGAATGACACAGCGATTCGAGCGTGCAATCCACGCAGCGCGGCTTACGGGCGATGCAAACCTGCCGCCCGTGATGAATCACCTCATGCGAAAACTGAATCCAGTGATCCTTCGGGATGATTCGCATCAGTTCCTGCTCTACCTTCTTGGGATCGGTCTCCTGCGTCAGGCCCAGACGTTTGGATATGCGTAGCACGTGCGTGTCCACAACCACGCCCTCGGCGATCTTGTAGGCCACGCCCAGCACCACATTCGCAGTTTTGCGCGCGGCTCCCGGAACCGTCAGCAACTCGGCCATTGTTTTTGGAACCTTCCCGCCAAACTCGCCGACAATTTTCTTCGCTGCGCCGGAAATGGATTTCGCCTTGTTGTGGTAGAAACCGGTTGAACGAATTTCTTCCTCGATCGCGGGCAGGGAAGCCTCGGCCATCGCTTTCGGAGTCGGAAACTTCCGGAACAGCTCCGGCGTCACCATGTTCACTCGGGCATCAGTGCATTGCGCCGACAGGATCGTCGCCACAAGCAGTTCCCAGGCATTTCTGTGGCGCAATGCGCACTCCGCATTGGGATACGCCGCCTCCAGCAGCCGCAGAATCTCCGCGATCCGCTCCGGCGCGAGATCGTCCGTGGAATTCGAGCCCTTTTTCTTCTCGCCAACACCAGGCTTGGGATTCGCCAGCTTTTTCGTAGCCATCACTCAAGCATTCTAATCACAAGCAAAAGCGTGAGCCGCGGCCCACGCCCTTTACTAAGCCCCTGCGGCATGTATTAACCCAGCCGATCGAGCATCTCCTCCGCCGTCATCCGGATGCATGTAAAGATCGGCGTGTCTTTCAGCGTGTAGACAGAGATCTCCGTCTCGCGCAGCTGCTGCACCAGGTCCAGAAAGTCCTCGGGAAAATTGCTCTCGAACGCCACGACAAACTCCTGGTCGTCGATGCCAAACGAGTACGTCGTATTCAGCTTGACCCGCGGATACAAGTGTCCCACGCGAATGTGCTCGCTCATAAGCCGCTGCCGCTCTTCCATTGGCAGCAGATACCACGCGCGCGTCTTCCAGAAGGGATAAATGAAGATGTACTTCTGCCCGCCCGGACGAATACTCCCGCGCGAATCGTGCTGCCCCTCATGCTCGTGCCCAATCAGATATTGCGACCGCTTGGTCATCGCGAGAAAGTTGTGCGGGGTCTGCAGATATCCGCCCAGCGGACTCGCCAGCAGCTCGGCTGTCATCTGGTTCAGGTCGTCCACCGAGTAGCAGATGCGCCACAGCACCATGTCCACGTCGCCGCGCAGGCCCACCGTCGAATAGGTCAACCCGAGTAGCCTGCCCGGCTGGTTCCAGCGCTTCAGAATCTCCGCAAACTGCCGCTTGTGCTCGGCGCGCTCCGCGAAAGGGAGCCGCCGCCACTCCGGCATCACCTTGTAGAAGGTGAAGGCGACCATCTGCCGCTGAATCTTCTTCTCGTCCTGCTTCGCTGGCTCTGGTCCCGTCTGTGTCGTCTCGCCCGCGGCCACGGGCTCGGTCAAAATCTCCGCCATCTTTTGCTCCTGATCTAACCCTCTATCCTAACAAAGGGCTCAGTCCGCCATTGGTTCAGGGCAATTCCGCGAAAGTGTGAAGGGCAGCCGCTTCATCCGCGGGTATACTTGCCTCGAATGACCGAGAAAATCCTCGCCTTCCTCGCCAGCTTCATCATTGCCACCATCTCGGCCTCGGGATACATCGGTGTCGCCCTGCTCATGGGCATTGAATCTGCGTGCGTTCCGCTGCCCTCCGAGATCATCATGCCGTTCGCCGGCTATCTCGTGCATACTGGACAGCTCTCGCTGCTTGGGGTCGCCACGGCCGGAGCCATCGGCTGCAATCTTGGCTCTCTGGTTGCCTATTGGATCGGCGCTTACGGCGGCCGTCCTTTCATCGCAAAATACGGCCGCTTCGTGCTGCTCGACCACCGCGACCTTGAACGTGCCGAGCACTTCTTTGCGCGCTACGGATCGATTACCGTTTTCATTGGCCGGCTGCTGCCGGTTATCCGGACCTTCATCGCACTGCCGGCCGGCATCGCCCGGATGAACCAGCTCCGCTTCCACATCTATACTTTTCTCGGTTCCTGGCCCTGGTGCTTGGCGCTGGCCTATACCGGCATGAGGCTCGGTCAGGCCTGGGAAACGAATCCAGCCTTCAAGGCCGCCTTCCATCGCTTCCACACGGTCGTTGTCGTGTTGCTGCTGGCCGCCATGGTTTGGTTTGTCTGGACCCATTGGAAGGACCGCGTGCGGCCCAGCGAAGCCTAAGCCCGTTTGAACCCGGAAATCCGCCACTTGAGTCCCTCTCGTTTGCCAAAGCTCTTCCTCCAAGGCGACACTAGAGTGTTTGCGCACGCGCATTATTTCGATTGAGAGGACGACCAGTAAGAATGTCTACACCGAAGGCTGCGAACATTCAGCCACCTAATGGAAAACTTGGAGTTATGGTGGTCGGCATGGGAGCCGTCGCCACCACGCTGATCGCTGGTGTCGAAGCGGTCCGCAAAGGCCTGGCCAAGCCGATCGGTTCGCTCACCCAGATGGGCACCATCCGCCTCGGCAAGCGCACGGACAATCGCACGCCCCTGATCAAGGATTTTGCCCCGCTCGCGTCTCTAGACGATATTGTCTTCACCGGTTGGGAAATCTTCCCCGACAACATGTACGAGGCCGCCGCGCATGCCCAGGTGCTGGACAGCGATCACCTGAAGAGCATTCGGCCCTTTCTCGAAGAGATCAGGCCCATGCCCGCCGTCTTTGACCGGCACTACGTCAAGCGGCTCAATGGCACCCACGTTAAGCAGGGCAAGAGCAAGTGCGACCTCGCCCAGCAGCTCATCGCCGACATTCAAAGCTTCAAGTCAAAGGTAGAGCGCGTAGTAGTGATCTGGACTGGCTCAACCGAAATTTTTCTCGAGCCTTCGGCCGTTCACCAATCAGTCGCCGCCTTCGAAAAGGGTCTCGTTGACAACGACCCAAACATCGCTCCGTCGCAGATTTATGCCTACGCTGCGCTCAAGGAAGGCGTTCCCTTCGCCAACGGCGCGCCCAATCTGACCGTTGATCTGCCCTGCATGATCGAGCTCTCCAAACTCACCGGAGCGCCTATCTGCGGCAAAGACTTCAAGACCGGCCAAACCTTCATCAAGACCGTGCTCGCCCCCGCCTTCAAGTCGCGCATGCTGGGAGTCGCCGGCTGGTATTCCACCAACATTCTCGGCAACCGGGACGGCGAAGTCCTCGACGACCCCGAGTCCTTCAAAACCAAGGAGGAATCAAAACTCGGTGTCCTGGATTTCATCCTCCAGCCCGAGCTTTACCCTGACCTTTACAAGGATATTTACCACAAGGTTCGCATTAACTATTACCCGCCACGCGGTGATAACAAAGAAGGTTGGGACAATATCGATATCTTCGGATGGCTCGGCTATCCGATGCAGATCAAGGTCGATTTCCTTTGCCGCGACTCCATTCTGGCCGCGCCTTTGGCCCTCGATCTTGTCCTTTTCCTTGACCTCGCTCAGCGCACCCCAGAGCTCAAGCACCTCGGAATCCAGGAGTGGCTCAGCTTCTATTTCAAGTCGCCCCAGACAGCACCCGGACTTTATCCCGAGCACGACCTCTTCATCCAGTCCATGAAGCTGAAGAACACCCTCCGCCACATTCGGGGCGAAGAGCTCATCACCCACCTGGGCCTCGAATATTACGATTAAGGGCAGGCGCGGTCGCTCAGCGGCCGCGTGATTTTATCTTCACGCCTTGATCTCAAACAACCCTACCGTATTTCCTTCCGGGTCGGCCAGCCCTGCGAACCTGCCTGTCGGAATGGATACCGGCGGCACCAGCGTCTTGCCGCCCAGCGACTCGGCTTCCTTCAGACAGATCTCCAAATTGTCCACTTGCACGTAGAAAATCGTATAGTTGTGAGGCTCGTGTCCCAGCGAGGACATACGGCCCTGAATGCCTGAGTCCGCGCCTGTCGCGACCATCGTGGCCGGTCCCATCTCCTGCATCGTCCAGCCAAACAGATTGCGGTAGAACTCCGCCGTCTTAGCCTTGTCCTTGCACCCAATTTCAAAGTGGACCACTGGTCTACCCATGATTCCTCCGGCGCGATTCTAGCAGTCGCCCGTGAAACCGGAGCAAGTGGGGAGAATCTTGCGGCCCGTCGTGGGTGATCGAGCCGCAGACTCCACCGCGTGCAGAAGGTACCGCGATTTTATTTTGGATGGCCTTCGTGTCCGCGTCCGTCGCGCATTTCATTGCCATGGAAGTTCTCGGCATGGTGGGCAAAGTTCTCGGGATTCGGGTGCTCGCCACGCTGCGGATAGGGTCCATGGTAGCCATGGCTTGGATCGTAGTGATTATCCACGTGACCGTAGAAGTCGTGCGGGCCGTGGAACCAAGGTCCAGCTCCGATGAAGACGTCGCCGCTGAACCACTCCGGACCGTAATAGCCGTATGGAGCGCATTCATATGGCGGGGCAGAGTAGTAGCCGTACGGGCAGACGGGAGCCACTCCAATGTTCACGGAAACCTGGGCGGGTGAAGCAGGCGTCGTGACCCACATTGCTGCAGCCATAGCGGGTAATGCGATCAACTTTAAAGAGCGCATTCGTGTGTCCTCACTTTCTGAGTATTTAGAGGAGTGGAGTAAGCGCGGGAGTTGTTCACAATCTCGCGGCGGCCAGAAGCGCGACGCCCAATATGGTTGCCTATGAAAAGAAAATTGTTCGCAGAATCTACGCGCGATAAAGTGAGCAGACGCATTTCCGGCATACCGCATCGCGCTCTATATTGAGCCCGGCGCGAAACCGGAGCGCGGCCTCGCCGTTCACGATCTCCGCTAGCGGCTGCTCGTAAAAATTGCCAATGGCCGGGTGAAAGAAACAGGGCCGTACGCTCCCGTCGCTCTCCACCACGGCGGAAACCCACGGCGCATTGCACTTCGGAGCCACGGCTTCCGCCTCGCCCAGCGCGCTGCGAAAATGCCTTACAATCCGCCGCATCTTCTCGGGAGACTCCTGAATGAACCCGCTCCGGAACTCTTCCGCATAGTCGGTGCACATCCGGTCAAGACAAGCCTCAAGCTCATCCACTTCCTCACTCGTCAGCGTCACCCGCGACTGCTGGCTGACATTCCATCCATCCTCGCGATTGAAAGCTGTCGAGGTCACGTCCACCGCCAGAAACGAAATCGAATTCAGCCCCAGCTCCCGCGCCGCTTCTACAGTTCGGGACAGTTCACGGAAGTTATTTTTCTGCACCGTGCTCCGCGCCGATACCGGCATGTCCTTCCGCACCGCCCGCAGCGCCACGATACCAGTCGACATCTGTTCATACGCATCGCGAACCCGCCGGATTGCGTTGTGCGTTACCCTTGGTCCGTCGAGCGACACAATCACGTCATCCACAAGCTCCGCTACCAACGCCGCGTTGTCCGCCAGTAGAAGCCCAGTCGACAGCAGCGTGATGCGCATCCCCTGGTCGCGCAGCAACTCCAGCAATCCCCGCAGATCGTCATGGAGCAGCGCCTCGCCGCCTGACAGCGTGATCCACCGCGTGCCCAACAAACGAAACGACTCGAGATGCGGCAGAAGATCCGCCGTCTCGATCTGCCGTACCTGCCTGATCCGCCATATATCGCACATCACGCACCGGCAGTTGCAGCGGTTGTGGGGAAACAGCACGACGACAGGCAAATGCTCGATCACGTGCTGGGCAAGCTGCGCGGCAGGAGTTGCCGAAAGCTGAATGAGAGTCGATGCCATACCCGTATCAGTTCAGGTTACTTCTACCCGACTGCGCCAGATGTCACCGGAATGTCATTCCTTGCCGGGAATCCGCGCGTTCATCACAGCGTCGCTCCCGTAAAATAGCCGTTTGGGTATGCCGCACTCATGAAAGTCTTCCTCACCGGATCCACCGGATTCGTCGGAACGCATGTAGCTCGTGAACTCGCACAACGGGGCGCGCAACTGCGGCTCCTCGTCCGCCCCACCAGCAATCTGCGAAACCTTGAAGGTCTCCAGGCTGAAATGATCGTTGGCGATCTCCTCCAGCCCGAATTGCTTCGCACGTCGATCCGGGGCTGCGACGCCGTGATGCACGTAGCCGCGGACTACCGCCTCTGGGTCCGCGATCCTAAGACAATGTATGCCGCCAACGTCGACGGAACCCGCGCCCTGCTTCAGATTGCCCGTGAAGAAGCCGTGCCTCGCACCGTCTACACGTCCAGCGTCGCCACCATGGGCTTCAAAACCGACGGCACCATCGTCGACGAAACCACGCCTGTCTCGCTCGCCGACATGGTTGGTCACTACAAGCGTTCGAAGTTTTTCGCGGAACAAGTCGCGATGGAAGCCGCCCGAACCGGCCAGCAGGTCATCATCCTCAACCCCACCACGCCTATCGGTCCCATGGACGTAAAACCCACTCCCACCGGGCGCATCATTGTCGACTTTCTGAATAAGAAGTTCCCGGCCTATGTCGACACCGGACTCAATCTGGTCGATGTCGCCGAGGTCGCCCGCACCCATGCCGACGCCCTCGAGAAAGGCCACTCCGGCGAGCGCTATATTCTAGGCGGAGAAAATCTCACCCTCAAGCAGATACTCGACAAGATGTCCGCCATCACGGGCCTGCCTTCGCCGACCATGCGCGTCCCGCACGCCGTGGCGATGATCTTCGCCTTCTTCGATGAAAACATCACAGGACGTATCCGCGGCCTCGAACCCCGAGCAACGGTCGAAGCCGTCCGCATGGGCAAGAAAAAGATGTTCGCCTCATCCGCCAAGGCCCAGCGCGAACTCGGCTTCCGCATCGTCCCGGTCTACCCAGCTCTGCGCGCCGCCATCGAATGGTTCCGCGCGAACGGATACGCCCCATGAGCCCGCACCGATGAGCCGGATCGCCATCATTGCTGCCCTGCCGGGCGAACTTAAACCTCTCGTGCACGATTGGCATCGTTCCGAACGGAACCTGTGGACCGGAACCATCAAGGGCCACGCAGCAGTCGCCATCGTCGGAGGCATGGGAGCTGCCGCAGCAGCCGATGCCGTTGAGCGCGTTTATGCGCAGGGCAAACCTGACATGCTCATCTCCTACGGATGGGCCGGAGCCCTTACCTGCGCCCTCAAGCCGCCTGGTGCGTATGCCATCTCCGAGATCGTTGACCACGCCAGCGGCGAACATTTTGCCACGCGATCCGCGGATGGGATTCGCCTCGTCACCCTCGATCACGTTGCGCACGCCGATGAAAAGCGGACTCTTGCGGAAAGGCATCAGGCCGTCCTCGTGGATATGGAAGCAGCCGCTGTCGCCCGCCTGGCAGCCGCGAGCGACATTGCCTTCTACTGCTTCAAAGGAATCTCCGATGGATACACCGACCATCTCCCCGACTTCAGCCGCTTCATCTCCGAAAGTGGCCAGCTTCGCATGCCAGCCTTCCTGACTTATGCTGCGCTTCATCCGGGTTATTGGCGTGCACTTGCGCGGCTCGGCAAGAACAGCGGCGTCGCTGCGTCGAATCTTGCCCGGTTGCTCTCGAAATCCCAGCTCCAATCCCGTAATCTATAGAGGATGATGGCTACTACTTATACCGCTAATACCCAAGCCGCTCAGACCAGGATTCCCGCAACCATGCGCGCTGCGGTCTACCGGGGCATCAATGACGTCCGTGTTGAAACCGTCCCTGTCCCATCCATCGAAACTGGCGAAGTTCTCATCCAGGTCGCCGCCTGCGGCATCTGCGGTACGGACCTCAAGAAGATCCACACTGGCTCGCATTCCGCCCCGCGCATCTTTGGCCACGAAACCGCCGGGACAATCGCCGCTGTTGGTGAGGGTGTTGAGAACTTCTCCGTCGGCGACCGTGTCATGGTCTTCCATCACGTTCCCTGCGGAGATTGCTACTACTGCCGGAAAAAGACCTTCGCCCAATGCCCCGCGTACAAGCACGTTGGATGTACCGCCGGCTTCGAGCCCGCTGGCGGCGGCTTTGCCGAGTATGTCCACGTCAGGGACTGGATCGTGCGCCGCGGCCTTATCAAAATTCCCGATGGCATCCCCTTTGAGCAAGCCGCTTTCGTTGAACCTGTCAACACCTGCCTCAAGGGAGTGAAAAGCCTGGCGCTCTTGCCCGATGAAACCGTGTTGGTGATCGGCCAAGGCCCCATCGGCATTCTGCTCGCCGCGCTCTCCGCGCGATCAGGTGCAAAAGTGCTTACCTCCGATCTTTACCCCGAGCGCCACGCCATCGCTGCCAATTACGGCCTTACGCACCCCATCCACGCCGGAAAAGAAGACGTAATTGCCGCCGCCTGTTCCGCCAGCGACGGCCGCGGAGCTGACGCGGTCATTCTTGCCGTGGGTGGCAACGCTCTCATTCAGACGGCGATCGACGCAGCCCGTCCCGGAGGCCGCATTCTCCTCTTTGCCCAGACCCAGCACGGCAGCGTCAGCATCGACCCCGCCGTCATCTGCATGGACGAAAAATCGCTTGTGGGTTCGTACAGTTCATCGGTCGCGATTCAGGACGAGGTGGAGGACCTTGTCTTCAACGGATATTTCAACGGATTCGACCTCACCCGCCTGATTTCGCATCGTTATCCTCTCGAAGATGCAGTCGAGGCTATCGAAGTCGCCTCCAACCCCAGCGCCAGCTCAATGAAAGTCTTCATTGAGGCGGGCGCGGCAGAAAGCTGAAGTTGGTACGTCGCAGGTTGAGAAAATGCAAGTAATGGTCCAGGAAATGACGGCCGCTGTCTTGTACGGCCGCGAAGATGTGCGCATCGAGCGTCTCCCTATGCCCATTGCGGGTCTGGGGGAGATCATCGTCAGCGTGCAGGCCGCGCTCACCTGTGGAACGGACCTTAAGGTCTACCGCCGCGGCTATCACGCGCGGATGCTCACCGTGCCCATGGCCTTTGGCCACGAACTCTCCGGCATTGTCCACGAAGTCGGACCCGGCGTCACTCGATTCAAAGTGGGTGACCGTGTCGTCGCTCTTAACTCCGCGCCCTGCGACGATTGCTATTTCTGTCTCCGCAACCAGCAGAATCTCTGCGACGACTTGCTTTTCAACAACGGAGCCTACGCCGAATTCATCTCCATCCCCCGCCGCATCGTCGAGAAGAACACCCTCCTCGTGCCAGATTCCATCCCCTTCGAACACGCGGCTCTTACTGAACCGCTGGCCTGCGTCGTCCGCGGTCTCGAAGAATCAAACGCGGAGCCCGGCGACTCAATCGTTGTGATTGGAGGCGGCCCGATCGGCCTGATGTTCATGCACGCCGCCCAGCTGGCCGGCCTGCACGTCATCGCGGTCGTCAAACGCAACCGCCAGATCTCCGCCGCGCGCACCTTCGGCGCCGAACACGTTATCCAGATCACAGCCGCTGCCGATCCTATCGCCGCTGTCCGCGCCCTCACGCCCGGACATCGCGGCGTCGATGTCGCCGTAGAGGCCGTCGCTACGCCCACCACCTGGCAATGGGCAGTGGACATGGTGCGCAAAGGCGGCACGGTAAACTTCTTCGGTGGATGTGCCGCCGGAACCCGCGTCGACCTCGATACCAACCGTCTCCACTACAACGACATAACTCTCAAGGCTAGCTTCCACCACACCCCGGCCACCGCCCGACGCGCCTTCGACCTCATCCGCAGCGGCCAGTTCAAATGCCGCGAATACATCACCGGCCACGCGCGATTATCGGAACTCGACAGCGTGCTCCGACGCCTGATGAATCGCTCCAGCGACATCAAGACCGCGATCATCCCCTGAAGTCAATGACCGTTGACAACGCACAATTGATCGAGCTCGGATGGGCCGCCCTGCCACCCGAATACCGCATCCCTGAGCACCCTCCCACGCTCGACGAAGCCCGCGCCTGGTGCCAGCGCCTAGCCGAGACGCATTACGAGAATTTCCACGTCGCCTCCTGGTTTCTGCCGAAGCGTCTGCGGCCTTACTTCCATTCCATCTACGCATACTGCCGTGTCTCCGACGATCTGGGTGACGAAACCGGCAACCGCGAGCAGTCTCTCGCCCTTCTCGATTTCTGGGGACAGGAACTCGATGCCTGCTATCGCGGAGAAGCCCGTCACCCCGTCTTCGTCGCCCTCGCCGAAACCATCCGCGCCTGCGACATTCCCAAAACACCCTTTGCCGACCTGCTCGTGGCGTTTCGCCAGGACCAGACCATCACCCGCTTCGAAACCATGGCCGATGTGCTCGGCTATTGCCAATACTCCGCAAACCCCGTCGGCCATCTTGTTCTCTATGTCTGCGGCTATCGTGATCCCAAGCGATTCGCACTTTCGGATCACACCTGCTCCGCGCTCCAGCTCGCCAATTTCTGGCAGGACGTTCGTACCGACTACCACGATCGCGACCGCATTTATTTTCCCGCCGAAGATATGCGCCGATTCGGCGTTGATGAAGCCACCATCGCCGGCGGAAAATTCACGCCGGCCTTCCGCGAGCTCATGCGGTACGAAGTCGACTACGCCCGCCGGATGTTTGAGCAGGGTCTTCCGCTGGTCGGGATGGTCGACCGCGAACTCGCCATCGATCTCGATCTCTTCTCACGAGGCGGCCTCGAAATCCTGCGCGCCATCGAACAGCAGGACTACAACGTGCTTCGGAGCCGTCCCAGCATCTCCAAATCGCGCAAGGCCGCGCTGCTCCTGCGCGCCCTCACCGGCAAATTCCTCGGTCGAAACCTCGCGAACAGCGGGGTGGAGAGAGCGGCGTGACCCTGTCTGCATCCCCATCCGTTGACGAATCCTATCGAGTCTGCCGCGAAATCGCCCGGAAAGAAGCTAAAAACTTCTACTACGCCTTCGTCGCTCTGCCCCGGCACAAGCGCGATGCCATCTGCGCGGTCTACGCCTTCATGCGCCACGCGGACGATCTCTCCGACGACGAATCCCTATCCATCGATCAGCGCAAGGCAAGTCTCAACGCCTGGCTCGAAGCCTGGCACTGTGCATCGTCAGGCGGCTCAACCACCGATCCCGTCTTCATTGCTCTCGCCGACGCGCAGCAGCGCTTTCAGATATCCTCCCAACTTCTCGATCACCTCGTCGAGGGCACAGCGATGGATCTGCATCGTGCCCCCCGCTCCGGCGACATGCAGTACGACACCTACGCCACCTTCGACGACCTCTACCGCTACTGCTATCTCGTTGCCTCAGTCGTTGGACTCGTCTGCATCCGCATCTTCGGCTATACCGATCCTCGCGCGGAAAAACTCGCGGAAGAAACCGGCGTCGCCTTCCAGCTCACTAACATCCTGCGCGACGTCCGCGAGGATCTCCAGCGCGGCCGCATCTATCTGCCCCTCGAAGACCTTGAACGCTATTCGGTACCCATCCCGGCCCTTGCTGCCGTCGCCGCCAAGCCCCGCTCGCCCGCGCCCAACGAGCGCCTGTTGTTGCGTGCCGAAGCAGAACGTGCCGAACACTATTACAAATCGGGCCACGCGCTGCTGCCGCTCATCTCGCCCGACTCGCGTCCTGCGCTCTGGGTTCTGATCGCGATCTATCACTCCCTGCTCAAACACATCCAACAGCAAAACTACGAAGTCTTCTCGCGAAGAATCTCCGTCCCCACCTGGCAAAAACTGTGGATCCTCGCTCGTGGCCTGCTGCAGGTTCCTTTCAGCCGCGCCCTCGCTGCAGAGACAGGGACAGGGAACTGACCCTCCATGACTGAAACAGCTGGGCCTCAAAGCGTCACCGTCATCGGCGGAGGACTCGCCGGGCTCTCCGCTGCCTGCGCGCTCGCGGATACTGGCCACAAGGTGCGCCTGCTGGAACGCCGCCCGTACGTTGGCGGGCGGGCTTCGTCCTATGAGCATCCGGGCACTGGTGAAGTGATCGACAACTGCCAGCATGTGCTGATCGGCCGATGCACGAACCTTATCGATCTCTATCGCCGCCTGGGTGCGCTGGACTCCATCCGCTGGTACGACCACTTCACCTTCATCGAGCCGGGCGGACGCCGCACCCTGCTTCAGCCGTCATTCCTGCCCGCGCCGCTTCATACGTCGCTGGCGTTTCTCGACGCGCCCGCATTTTCAATCTCCGACAAGTTCGCCATCGCCCGCGGCATGTCCGCGTTTCTCACCCGCATCCCCGACGACACCGACGAGAATTTCGCCCACTGGCTCGCGCGACACGGCCAGACGAAGCGGGCCATTGACCATTTCTGGCATCCCGTTCTGGTCAGCGCACTCAACGAAGATCTCGACCGCATCTCCATCAAGTATGCGGGTAAAGTTTTTCGCGAGTCGTTCCTCTTGTCCCCCGACGCCGGACGCATGGGCATTCCCAGTGTTCCCCTCAGCGACTTGTACGGTCGTGCGATCGATTATCTCCACGCACGCGGCAGCGAGGTACACCTGCGCACCAGTGTCGAAGCTATCGAGCCGGTAGACATGGCCGAACCCGAGATCGGTTGGATCATCCGCAGCGGCGATCGAATCTTTCCATCCGATGCCGTGGTCCTGGCCCTCTCTTTCGAAGCCCTGGCCGGCCTGCTGCCATCGTTGCCCCGCAATGCCGGGAGCGAACAGCTTGCGGCTGATCTAGCCCAGTTCGAGCACTCTCCCATCACAGGCATCCACTTGTGGTTCGATCGCGAAATCACAGACCTCGAACACGCCGTCCTGCTCGACGCGACCATCCAGTGGCTCTTCAACAAGTCGAAGCTGCAACCGGCCCATCGCGACCAGCAGGAAAACTATATCGAGCTCGTCGTCAGCGCCTCGAAATCCCTTGTCCCCATGCAGCGGCAGGAGATCATCGACCTCGCGATGCGCGAACTCGCGCAGTTTTTCCCGTCAGTAAATTCAGCGAATCTCGTGAAGGCTGCCGTGGTCAAGGAAGTCCGCGCCACATATTCTGTCCGCCCGCGCCTCGACCGCATCCGTCCCGGCGCGGAGAGCCCGTGGCCCGGCATCTATCTCGCCGGGGACTGGACAGCTACCGGCTGGCCATCCACGATGGAGAGCGGCGTCCGCAGTGGCTACCTTGCCGCCGAAGCTTTGAGCCGCGATGCAGGCGCAGTCGAAAAATTTCTCGTCCCCGACCTACCGCCCGCCGGCCTGATGCGCCTGTTTTCCTAAGTTTCGCTCGCTCAATTCTTCTCAACTCGTATCCCATTTCTCATGCGGCACATCTAAGCTTAGTGAACATGCCTGACTCGAGAGACTCCACCGGCTTCCAACCAATTGAGAATTACGGCGTCATCGGAAATATGCGCTCGATCGCGCTGATCAGCGTCGATGGAAGCATCGATTTCTTCTGTTTCCCCAATTTCGATTCGCCCACCGTATTCGCCGCAATCCTCGACCCGCAGCGGGGCGGATTCCTCCGCATCTCGCCTGAGATCGAAGACCTGCATACCAGGCAGCTCTACCTGCCGGACACCAACATCCTGCTCACGCGTTTCCTGTCGGAGGCAGGCGTCGCCGAGATCACCGACTTTATGCCCATCGTCGAGAGCAAGGACAAAAAGCCCTACGGACACCACATCCTCCGCATGCTGCGCGTCATCAAGGGCCGGATCACTTTCCAGATGCGCTGCGCCCCGCGCTTCGACTATGCGCGATCCGGGCACGCTGTGCACAACGAACAGGGATCCATCTGCTTCGCGCCCGAGTCGCAGGACTGCCCCAGCATGGCCCTGCACGCAACCTTCCCCCTGCAGATCGAAGGGAGTGATGCAACCGCCACCTTTACGCTCGGCGCGGGAGAATGCGCTACGCTGGCCTTCGGCCAGGTCGATGAAGAGGAAAAAACTGGAGCCGCCGTCCTCGACCCCGCCAATGTCGATGAGCATTTTAAGGAAACTTCGCGCTTCTGGCGGTCCTGGATCAGCCGCTCCAATTACACCGGCCGTTGGCGTGAAATGGTCAACCGTTCCGCACTCATGCTCAAGTTGCTCTGCAGCGCCGAGCACGGCTCGCTCGTCGCCGCGCCCACCTTCGGCCTGCCCGAACAGGTTGGCGGCGAGCGCAATTGGGATTACCGCTACACCTGGCTCCGCGATTCATCCTTCAGTCTGTACGCTTTTATGCGCCTGGGCTTCGTGGAGGAAGCCCGGGCCTTCACAGGCTGGATTCGCGACCGCCTGCACGAAGACGCCGAGCACGGACCGTTGCAAGTCATGTATCACCCTGATGGGCGTCAGGAACTCGACGAAATCATTCTCGACTCGCTCTCCGGCTACAAGAATTCGCGGCCGGTCCGCATCGGTAATGGCGCATACCAACAGCTCCAGCTTGATATCTATGGCGAGCTCATGGATGCTGTGTACCTCGCCGCCAAGTATGGCGACGGTGTCTCCTATGACGGCTGGCACAACCTCCAGCGCATCCTAGACTGGCTTGCAAAAAACTGGAATCGCCCCGACGAAGGCATCTGGGAAGTCCGCGGGGGCCGCCGTGAATTCCTTCACTCTCGTCTCATGTGCTGGGTCGCCTTCGACCGCGCCATCCGCCTTGCCGACAAGCGTTCTCTCGCCGCGCCGGTTGAAAAGTGGCGTGAAATTCGCGACACGATCTATGAAGACATCTTCACCAACTTTTGGAGTGAAGACCTGAAATCTTTCGTTCAGTACAAAGGTTCCAAGACGCTTGATGCATCCGTCCTGCTCATGCCGCTCATGCGCTTTATCAGTCCGGTTGACCGCCGCTGGTTGTCGACTCTCGGTGCCATCGAGAAAAACCTTACGGAGGACAGCCTGGTCTACCGTTACAACAACATCAGCGACCCAGTAGATGGCCTGAGCGGAAGCGAAGGCAGCTTCACCGCCTGCTCATTCTGGTTTATTGAGTGTCTTGCCCGGTCCCATCAGCTCGAAAAGGCACGCCTGCTATTCGATAAAATGCTTGGCTACGCTAACCACCTTGGACTCTATTCCGAGCAACTCGGCTCAAGCGGAGAACACCTCGGTAATTTCCCGCAAGCATTCACGCACCTCGCACTGATCAGCGCAGCCACGTACCTCGATCGCGCTCTCTCCGATGGCGCTCACCATCCCTGGCGTTGACACCCTACCGAGCCAGCAGCGCCACTCCTGCGCACACGAACAGCGCGGCGATCCAGCGCCGGCGGTCAACATTTTCCTTGAGAAAGATTTTTGCCGCAACCGCATTCGTCACGAACGTCAGCGAAGCCGACGCCGGAGCCACCAGGCTCAAATCCGCGTGACTAAGTGCAAACAGGAGGGAAAAAAAACTCAGCCCCATAAAGAACACGCCCGAAAGAAAGCGCCCGTTACTCAACACTGCCAGAATCGCGCCACTCAAGCCGCTTTTCGCCTTGATCTCATCCAGGTCGCCTATGCCGCGCATGGCCGCCGCGATCAATACATCGCCGACCGTCGCGAAAATCACAATCGCCGCGATCATCGCCGCGTCTGCGAAGCCGTTTCCGGGAGTCAGAATACTCACGACTGACTGGCCTCCGCTCCGGGCACGGGACATTTTTTCGGCATCTCCGTATACGACGGGCCCTGCGTCACGAATCCCACACCGGCGGTAATCAGCAGTATTCCCAGCCATCGTCCGGGAGAAATCTGCTCATGCAGCCAAAACCGCGCCAGAAGAGCGACAAATACATTGCCGATCGATGTCGCGGGCAGCACAAACGTCAAATCGGCCCAGGAAAGGGAAGCCAGATAGGATGCGAAGAAGCAGATGAGCAGCGCAATCCCGAGCAAAATCTGCGGCGTGCTCACGGCGTAAATCAGCGTTGCAAGATGGTCTAGCGAAACCGGCCCTATGCGCTTCATGCCCACGCTCAGCAGCGTGTCGCCCAGCGGAGCCGTAACCGCCACTACGCCCAGCACAAGATACCGCCGGAATGTCATCGTAGATTTCGTCATTCGATTCGGCCGATACCCGGGATTGTGTAAGCAAAAACGGCCAGCATCTGCGGCTGGCCGTTATCTTTCGTTGAGACGGCGGCTACGCTCCAACGTTAGCCGGTGTCGTAGACTCCGTCGTAGCCTGCGATTTCGCGTTCTTCACAACCTTGTTCCGTTGCGCGCGCAGCTTGAGGAACGACTTCGACTCCGCATACAGCCGCTTCAGGTCGCGGTTCACGATCGCCTTGCTCACCACGCGCCACGCGGCCTTCGGCCGGAAGTAGTACTCGTCATAGAACCGATGCACCATCTCCAGCACATATTCCTTCGGCAGTCCGGGATACTCGATGTGCGCCAATTGATGGCCTTCCTCATCGACCATCTGCCCGTTGTTGACGATGAAGCCGTTCTCCTTCGCGTAATCGTAGAACTCTGTGCCCGGATAAGCGTGCGCAATCGAAACCTGGATCGTCTCGACGTCCAGGCTCTTGGCGAAGTTGATTGTGTTGCGAATCGATTCCTTCGTCTCGCCCGGCAGTCCCAGGATGAAGTCCCCATGAATCGTCAGGCCGAGGTCGTGGCAGTCGCGCGTAAAGTCCCGCGCCCGCTCGACGGTTGCGCCCTTCTTAATGTTCTTCAGAATCTGCGGATCGCCCGACTCGAAACCGACGATCAGCAAACGGCAGCCTGCTTCGCGCATCGCCTTCAGCGTCTCGCGGTCCGTAGTCACGCGCGAAGTGCAGGACCACGTCAGACCCAGCGGTTTCAGCTTGGCGCAAAGTTCAACTGTGCGCGCCTTCTGAATGTTGAACGTATCGTCGTCGAAGAAAAATTCCTTCACATGCGGGAAGAGCTTCTTCGCGTGGGCCATCTCCGCCGCAACATCATCCGTTGACCGCTTGCGCCATGCATGCCCACTCAACGTCTGCGGCCACAGGCAGAAAGTGCACTGCGCCGGGCATCCGCGCGTCGAGTAAAGCGACACATAAGGATGCAACAGGAACGGCACGTTGTATTTGGTCACATCCATGTCGCGGGCGTAGATGTCGGTCACCCACGGCATCGCATCGAGATCTTCCACCTGCGGCCGGTCTGGATTATGCGCGATCGAGCCATTCTTGCGATAGCTGATGCCAAGAATCTCGTCGAGGGGCTTGCCATTCGCGTACTCCACGACTGAGAAGTCGAACTCGCGGCGGCAGACAAAGTCGATCACCGGGCACTCGTTCAGCGCGCGGTCGGGAGAGGTCGTCACCGGCGGCCCGACGAAAGCAATGCGGATCGAAGGGTTCGCCCGCTTGATCGCCTCGGCCAGCTTCTGATCGCCCGTCCAGCCCGGAGTGCTGGTAAACAGCACCAGGAACTCGTAACCCTTGGCAATCTCGATCGTCTCCTCCGCCGAAACGTGATGGGGAGGTGCATCGAGCAGTTTGGAGCCTTCCAGCATACCCGCCGGATAAGCCAGCCAGACCGGGTACCAATACGACTCGATTTCGCGGGTCGCGGGCCAGCGCGAACTCGCGCCGCCATCAAAATTCTCGAACGAAGGGGGATTCAGAAACAGCGTTTTCAGAGGCATATATATGTCTTTTAGTTTACCACTTTAGAGGGGACGGGCACCGCCTTTGCCGTGTCTAACTGGACACATCCACAATCATTTAGCCGCGGCCCCACGCACCCAATCCTCAATCCGTCCCAGCGATCGCATCAGCGTTAATTCCACTCGAATCATCGAGAAAGTTGCATCGAGTGCGCCCACGTATCGCTCGCGTTCCTGGATAAGCGCCTGCTGTTCATCCTTCGGACTGACGGGTGGAGCATTCGGAGAACCGCTGCCATTCTTTAACTGCGCCTGAATCGTTTCCAGCTGTTCCTGTGCCAACTGGCTCCTCAGCTCGGCAATCCGCTGTTGAACGACCAGCTCCTTGATGCTGTGGCGCAGCGAATACACCTGCTCGCTGGTTTGGAATTTCGTCTGATCGGCTTCGGCCCCGGCCCGCCGCGCGTCCGCTGCCGATTCACGCGCCTTGGCGCGTCTGCTGGCGTCGTAAATCGGAAAGGTGATCTGAACCCCTATGTCAAAGTTGTTGTGCTGGAAGCGCAGGTAGTATTCCTGATAGTTATTGAATTCGGCATAGCGGTTGTACTCTGCGCCGAAGGCGAATTGCGGTCGGTAATTCTGCTTCTCGTCGCCAAATGAAATCAACCGCTTCGACTTCGCATTGGCATACGCCGCCTGGATTCCCGTGTTCGTCGCCATGAGCGTGTCTTCCACGGAATCATCGGCGGAAAATTCGGGCGAAGCTGGGATACTCTTCGAATCGGTCACAAAACTCGAAGCCGGCAGCCCCGTCAGATGTGCCAGCTTCTGCTTCTGCTGGCCTGCGTCATCCTCCAGGTGGAGACTTTTTTCATCCACCTGGGCCGCGGTAAGCTCCGCCTTCGTCACTTCCATCCGCCCGTCCACGCCGGCCAGCAGTCGATCTCGCTCGATCGCCGCCAGCCTTTCCGCGTATTCCTTTTCCTGGGCCAGCGCCGCAAGCTGGCGGTTGTCGCTGTCCAGTTGGATGTAGGCCAATGCCGTGTCAAGGGCCACTTGTTCCTCGTTGTCTTTAAGGCCGAGTTGTGCCGAGTTCAATGCGGCGCGCGCCGCGCGAATGTAATCCGGCTGCGAAAAGGAGTAAAGGAGCGACTGTGATCCGATGTTATAAACCGATGGTTGTCCTACCGGAAATCCGTAGGTATAGCCGACGGCCGATCCGAAATTGAAGCTCGGCAGGTACGCGTCCCTCGATTCGGAAAGCGCCGCCTGTGCGCGCTGCACATCAGCTAGCGCCACTCTCACGGTTGCGCTGTTCCGCACCGCCAGGTCCACCACGGTCGGAAGAGACACCTGCGCCCCTGCCCGGCAGGCGCCAAGCAATACACAGGTCCCGATCCAATGGTAGATTCGTTTCTGCAACTTCATTACCTCTTACCGCGAAAGCAACTCCAGATTCTATTCTGGATTCCGTTTCCCGCGCGTCCCAAACAGATTAGCGACTTGTATTCGGGGACGCCGGTAATCCCGCGTAATCCTTCGCCAGCGCCCGTGCAGCGGCAAACTCCCTCTGCGCTCCTTGAGTGTCTCCCTGCTGTTTCAGCAGAGTCCCGATTCGCGCGTGCACCACAAATGCCGGAGCATCCTGGCTCAACGCGTTCGACGCCAGGTAGTCTCGCATCCACTTGATCGCAGTTTGCGGCTCCCTACCCGCCTTCATCAAGGTCGAAGCGCCATCCACGAGCGGCGGTCCATGGTCGTGCTCCGCCGCAACTGCCCCGCTCTCCACCGCCGCCTGCATCTCGTCCCAGCGCTCGCGTCGGCGAAAGAAGCTTCCCAGGTCCATCCACGACTGCGCCGCGGAATGGGAGACTGAAATCTTTCCCCTGTAATCCGTCTCCGCAGTCACATAGTCTTTCTTCTCCTCGGCGATCCGCGCGCGCAAATCCAGCGCTCGCATCGAATCAAATCCATCCAGCTGCCGCGCGATTGCCTCCGCCTTGCCATATCCTCCGCCCAGCACTGCCGGAGCCTCCGCATAGTACTCCCCGAGATCGGAAAGCGCCTCGCCGTTCTTCCCGTCTAGGCTCACGGCCTTCTCGAACTCCGCCCGGATCAGCTTCGCCAGCTTGTATGCCGCCACAAACGTCACCTGCTGTGCCTTTTCTCCGTACGCGCGCCCGAGCCACATGTGATAACTGCTATTGCCCGGAGCAAGCTGCACTGCCAGTTCGCACGCCCCGATCGCATCGTCCCAGCGCTCCTCAGCGTAAAAGACGCGGCAGCGCAGATTCAACGCTTCTGCGTCCTTCGGATCCTGCTGCAGGGTGGTGTCCAGAAGGCGCAATGCGTCATCTGTCCGCCCTTGATTCATCGCCGCCACAACCGCGTTCACGGCTTCCCGAGACATTGCCGCAAAGGCCGCAACCGCTCCAACCGCCAGCGTGTAAACCAGCGCCAGTCTCGCCCAATATCCTGCCGTCACTCCTTCACATCCTGTTGCGCTCTTTATTTTGCTTCAACCACCGGCACCCGGTCGCCGATCGGCTGGCCGTTGGTGCTGCCCAGCGCGACCACGTCACCTACGTTAAGGCCCTTCAAAATTTCCACCTGCGTCAGATTCAGATTGCCGACCGTTACATCCGTACGGCGAAGCGTTCCATCCACCACACGATATACATACGAAGTGCCGCGCTCTGTATGTAACGCCTCTCGAGGAATATTTAATGCGTTCCCCTCGTTCGCAGTCGTAACCGTCACGCGCACATTTGTGTTGGGGAGCAGGCCTTCGTCCGCATCATCGATAGTTATGAGCACTTCGCCTACGTTCCGTGTCAGCCCGTATGTGATGATTGTGGAGGGCACGCGCTCCACATGGCCATGCCAATTTTTCCCGGGCCGCGCGTCCCACTCGATCGCAATTGGCTGACCCACGCGTAGCTTGCCGATTTCGGGTTCGTCGAAATATCCGAGCACCTGCATCTTCGACAGGTCGGCCATCTGCAAGAGCAGCGTACCCGTCTGCACGTACTCCGACTTCGACACCGGAATCGAATACACGGTCCCCGCAAACGGCGCGCGGACATTGGCCTGATTCAACAGCGATTGCGCCGCAGCATTGCTCGTCTGCGCTTCATCGAATGCAGCCTTCGCCCGCGCCAGATCGGCGGCGTCATAGCGTTCTGTCTTTTTCTGCTCAAGCAGAAGGAGCGATGCATTCGCCGCTGCCAACCGCTGCTCCGCAGCAGTCACCTCGCTCGCTGAGGCAGCTCCGGTCAGTTGCAGCTTCTTAAGCGCATCTACATCGTGCTGCGCCTGGTCGCGCTCCGTCTGCGTTCTCTGGAAATCCCCGCCCAGCGCCAGCCGCTCTTCCTGCGTGCCACCCTTAAGCGTCGCGCTGTAGATTGCCTGCGCGTTCCGCAAGGCTGCCAGCGTCGCAGCCACCCGTGTCCGCGCATCGGTGTCATCCATGGCAAGCAGCAGCGTGCCCTTGGTCACTCGCTGGCCTTCGTGGACATAGAGCGCTTTGATCAGACCCGGAAACGGCGCATGTGCTTCGAAGTTCGCCTGCGGCTGCGGCTCGACCTTGCCATTGGTTGCGCTCGTGCTCCGCAGTTCGCTTCGCTGCGCAATCGCTGTCCGGACCGGAATCCTCGTGCGGGTTGCCAAGCGCGCCGCATAGAAGACCAGCAACACCGCCATGGCTGCTGCCATCCATACCCACACCGGATTTCGTCTTCTTCTTTTCGCGATCGCCATTCAGGGCCCGGACCGTTGATAAGTATATAAGAGTCACCTCGATCCCTTTATGCGTCAAAAAGATGCTGCTTGCATGAAGATTGTGTAACCTGGACATCATCCGCGGAGAAAGTGGTCGCGTAGCTGGCGCGCCCTGCTCTTATTAGGTGTCCTACAATCGCTCTATGGCATCCGTTTCCCAATCCACCATATCCCGTTATACCGACGAGCACGCCAAGGCCGGTCTCGACTTCAAATTCCCCGCCATCGAAACCTGGCAAAATCAGTTTCCGGCCTATGAAATCCTGATCGACGACCCCGAATTCACCTCTGTCTGCCCCAAGACCGGACTCCCCGACTTCGGCATCATCCAGCTTCGCTACATGCCCCGCGAACGTTGCCTCGAACTCAAGTCCTGGAAGGAATACCTCTTCTCCTATCGCAATCTCGGCATCTTCCAGGAAAACATCGTCAACCAGATTCTCGAAGACGTAGTCAAAGCCTGCGATCCCGTCTGGGCCCACGTCCACGGAGACTTCCGCCCCCGCGGCGGCATTTCCACGATTGTCGATGCCCGTTGGCCCCGCCCCGCCATCGATCAGAGCAAATAGCCGCGCCCTGACCCTGTTGCCGCGGCCGGGAGAAAGCCGTTCAGACTGCGCCGACCGGCATGATATGGTTATGCGACACCCAAGGGCATTCCGTAAGCGGCTGAAAACATCGCGGCAAGTGCTCCTGTCCTGTACACACAGACCACGTCCTGCATTTCCTGCGTGTCAGAGGATCTTCCGCATGGCTCGACACACTCGCTTCCATTTCCGGACCTGGCTGCTTTGCTACGCATCTGCTTTTTGCTGCTGCGCTCTGTCCAGTCTCACCCTCTGCAGTTTCGCCCAGAGTGCCGAACCGCTGCTCCTGCGCAATCCCTCGCTGAGTCGGGAGAGAATAGCATTTCTTTACGCTGACGATGTGTGGACAGTCTCGCGTGAAGGAGGCGAAGCGAGGCGGCTGACTTCAGTCGACTCGGTGATGGCTGGACCCTACTTCTCTCCCGATGGCACGCAGATCGCCTACTCGACACGCGAGAATGGACTCATCGATGTGTATGTAGTAAGTGCCGACGGCGGCGTGCCGCGACGTCTTACCTGGGAGCCGACGGGTAACTCTGCCGTCGGCTGGAAGCCGGACGGCCGGGATGTTCTCTTCACCTCGTCCCACGCGAGCTATTCAGACTTTCCCCGGCTTTTTCTGACTCACGCTGACGGCACCGGATCACCCGTGGTTTTGCCCCTGCCGAGTGCAGCCAACGGCGCCTTTTCGGTCGATGGCAACACACTGGCGTATGTGCCGGTGATGCAGTGGCAGGATGCGTGGAAGCACTACCGTGGCGGCCAGACCACTCCGGTGTGGCTGGTGAACATGAAGACGCTCGACCTGGTGAGAGTTCCGCGCGAGAATTCAAATGATTCGAGCCCGGTTTGGGAAGGGAACACCGTCTACTTCCTCTCCGACCGCAACGGACCAGTCTCGCTCTTCAGCTACGACAGAGAGACAAAGGAGGTCAGACAGGTCCTGGACAACCACGGCTACGACCTGAAGACGGTAAGCGCAGGCCCGGGAGCGCTGGTCTACGAGCAGTTTGGCTCACTGCACCTGTATGACCTGGCCACTAGGCAGGAGCATACCGTGCGGGTCACGATCCACGGAGACCTGCCTTCGCTGACTCCGCACCTGGCAAAGATCTCCGCCAAAGAAATGCAGAATATCGACCTCTCGCCTACGGGCGTGCGAGTTGTGGTGGAGGCGCACGGCGACATCTTTACGTTGCCTGAAGAGAAGGGCGATACTCGCAACCTGACGAGGACCCCGAGCTCAGTTGAGCGCGACCCTTCGTGGTCACCGGATGGCAAGTCCATCGCTTACTTCAGCGATGCCTCAGGCGAATATCAGCTCTACATCCGCGACCAGGACGGCCTGCAGGCGCCCAGGGTCATCGATCTCGGTCCCAACCCTTCGTTCTTCTACAACCCGCGATGGTCGCCGGATTCGAAGCACATAGCATTCTCCGACAAGCATCTGCATCTCTGGTATGTCGACGCAGCCGGCGGCAAGCCGATAAAGATTGATACCGGGTTGCGCGGATCTTTCGGCCCTTCTACCGAAGTCTCCTGGTCGCCGGATTCACAGTGGATCGCCTACACGCGAGATCTCGAGAACCAGTTGGACGCGGTCTTCTTCTATTCGCTTGCTACCCACACTTCCACTCAGATCACCGATGGCATGAGCAATGCCGACCATCCGGTTTTTGACCCCAGCGGTAAGTACATCTACTTCACCGCATCGACGAACAACGGCCCTTCGGACGCCGGTATCGATCTTTCTTCGCTGGACCGCGCGACCAACAGCAGCGTGTATGTCGTCGTGCTGGCGAAAGACGGCGCTTCGCCCGTGCCTCCGGAGAGCGACGACGAGAACAACAAGAAGGAAGAAGAAAAAAAGGACGCAGACAAGAAGGAGGACAAGGCAGACACCGCCAAGAGCGATGACAAGGCCGCCGCCAAAGGAGACGAGAAGAAAGACGAAAGTAAGAAGAAGGAAGAGAAGCCGAAGCCGACCGTCATCGATCTTCCCGGAATTGGAAACCGCATCCTTTCCCTGCCGATTCCGGCTCGTAACTATGTCGGTCTTGCCGTCGGAAAGACAGGCGTACTTTTCCTCGCGGAAGGAAATGCTGTTGGGCGTCCCTCCTCCGAAGATGGTGCACCAATCCGGTCGCTCTGGCGCTTCACCACAGAAAAGCGCAAAACCGAAGAGGTCCTGAGCGGCCTGGACAGATATATCGTTTCCTTCAACGGTGAAAAGCTTTTCTACATGCACGAGGACAGCTGGTTTATCGTTCCGGTTGCAGATCTGAAGCCTGGATCGTCGGATGCTCCGCAAGGCAAGCCGGTGAATAACGGCGGCATGGTCGCAATGCTCGATCCGCGCACCGAGTGGAAGCAGATGTACCGGGAAACCTGGCGCATCGAACGAGATTTTTTCTACGACCCGCATCTGCACGGGCTTGACGTGGCCAGGATTGAAGCAAAATACCAGCCTTATGTGGACGGGCTTGCGTCGCGGGAGGAATTTACCTATCTCTCGAACGAAATGTTGGGTGAGATTCAGGTCGGCCACATGTTCGTACGCGGCCCGCGGCAGCCCAAGGAAGGACCAAAACCCGGCCTGCTGGGCGCCGATTATGTAGTCGAAAACAACCGGTACAAATTTTCCAAGATATATAACGGTCAGAACTGGACGCCCTCGCTCACCGCGCCGCTTACGCTTCCGGGCATCAACATCGTCGAGGGTGAGTATCTGCTGGCCGTCAACGGCCGCGAGCTGCACGCAACCGACAACCTCGACAGCTTCTTCGATGGGACCGCCGGCAAGCAGACGGTGGTGCGCGTGGGTAAGAAGGCAGACGGCAGCGATGGACGGGATGTGACGGTAGTGCCGGTGGACTCCGAGCACGGACTGCGCAACATCGACTGGATCGAGTCAAACCGGCGCAAAGTCGATGAACTCTCGGGCGGCAAGGTCGCCTACATCTACATGCCCAACACGGCCGGCGCGGGCTACACGAACTTCAACCGCTATTTCTATGCACAGCTCGATAAGCAAGCAGTGGTGCTCGACGAACGCTACAACGAGGGGGGCTTTATCGCCGACTACGTCGTGAATGTGCTAGGCCAGAGGCCGCTGAGCGGCGCAATTGAGCGGGATGGCAAGCCTGTTCACGACCCGCAAGGTGCGATCTTCGGACCTAAGGTAATGATCATCAATCAATCGGCTGGATCGGGCGGCGACGCGATGCCGTGGTACTTCCGCAAGGCGAACCTCGGAACACTGGTGGGTGTAAAGACGTGGGGTGGACTGGTGGGAATCGGCGGCTACCCGGTGCTGATCGATGGCGGCAGGGTCACCGCACCTCGCTATGCGATATATGGCCTGAACGGGGAATGGGAAGTGGAAGGCCACGGCATCGCTCCAGACATTGAAGTTGAAGAGTTGCCGAAGGATGTGGCCGCGGGGCGCGACGCGCAACTCGAACGCGCGGTTTCGATCGTGCTGGACCAACTGAAAGAACACCCCGTGCCCACTGCGCCGATACCGCCGTATCCCAATTACCACCGCCAAGACGGACTGGGTCAACCCTAGGCGAGCGAACTCCACGATGCCGGCTTCGTCCCCAGCCACGCCGCGAATCTCCGCTGCCCGCACCGCTGGCACGGCGCTGTTTCTTCTCACCAGCCTTAATCTCTTCAACTTCATTGACCGATACATCCTTCCCGGCGTACAGCCTCTCGTTCAAAAAGACTTCGCCATCAACGATGCGCAGACCGGGCTGTTGACCACCGTCTTCTTCTTTGTCTATATGATCGCTGCCCCACTCACCGGCTGGCTTGGAGACCACCTCCCGCGCAAGCCGCTCATCGTCATCGGTGCGCTCCTCTGGAGCATCGCCACTCTCTTTACCGCCTGGGTCCATAGCTACGAAACCCTGCTTATCCGTCACGCCATCGTCGGCATCGGCGAAGCCACCTTCAGCATCTTCGCGCCCGCCCTGCTCGCCGACTTCTATCCTGAGGCCGACCGCAACCGCGTCCTCAGCATCTTCTACATCACCATTCCCGTCGGTGGAGCCCTCGGGTACCTCACCGGCGGCATCCTCGGCCAACGCTACGGTTGGCGCATGCCCTTCTTCATCGCCGCGCTTCCCGGAGTCCTCATCGCCCTGGCCTTCTACTTCCTCGTGCGCGAACCCCAGCGGGGAAGCGCCGACTCCCTCGCGCCCACCTTGAACCGCACCACCCTGTCCGGCCTCACCCGCAATCCCGCATTCTGGACTGCCACCCTCGGCCTCGCCATGTGGACCTTCGCCGTGGGCGGCATTTCCACATGGCTGCCAACATTTCTCGTCCGCTTCGGATCCATGTCCGTCGCCAAGGCCGGAACCGTTGCCGGCGGGCTCACCGTTGTCTGCGGCCTCCTTGGAACCATCATCGGAGGATGGCTCGCGCACCGTTGGCTGCGCACCAACTATCGCGCCCTTTACCTGATCTCGGCATGGGGATCGGTGCTCGCTATACCGGCCGCTGCTCTGGTCTTCTTTGGTCCGCCCTCGGTCTTCATTCCCGGAGCCTTCATCGCCGAGTTCTTTCTTTTCCTCGGCACGGGACCGCTCAACGCAGCCATCGTCAACTCGGTCGCCGCGCCCATCCGCGCCACGGCAATCTCGCTCAACCTGCTTGTAATCCACGCCCTCGGCGACGCCTTCTCACCGCACCTCATCGGACGCGTATCCGACGCCACTAACCTGCGTTATGGACTCAGCATTACCCTCATCACCCTCGCCGTCTCGGGTGTCATCCTCTTTACCGGATCCCGCTTCGCGCCGGTGCTTACAGGCACGGCAGAAACAGCTTCGAATGGCTAATTCCTAATGGCTAATGGCTGACTTCCTCCTCGCGCTCGACTGGCTCATTGTGCTTCTGTGGACCGCGCGCATCCTCGCCGCCCTGCGCAATCTGCCGCGCGTCCCAAATCTCCTCGATCCCCGCTACGCCCACCCGCTCGAACCAGCGCAGCTGCCGCTTATCACCGTCATCGTCCCCGCCTGCAATGAAGAGGCCAATATCGAGGCCACCCTCCGCTCGCTCCTCGCCATCGAGTCTGTTCCGATAGAAATCCTCGCCGTTGATGACCGCTCCACCGATGCAACCTGCACCATCATGGATCGAGTTGCATCGGAATCCCAGACCCGGCTCACCGTCATCCACGTCACCGATCTTCCTCCCGGGTGGATGGGCAAGACCCACGCCATGGCGCTAGCCGCCCGGCAGGCCACCACGCCCTGGTTGCTCTTTACCGACGCCGACATCCTTTTCTCGCCCGACTCGCTTCTCCGCGCCGTCAATCTCGCCCAGGCCGAGCGTGCCGATCACGTCGTCGTCTTTCCCACCGTGATCCTCAAGACCTTCGGAGAGACCATGATGGTCGCCATCTTCCAACTCTTCGGCATTCTCGGATCCCCGCCCTGGCGCGTTTCCGATTCGCGCAGCCGCGACTCCATTGGCATCGGAGCCTTCAACCTCGTCCGCTCCGATGTCTACCGCGCCATCGGCGGCTTCGAGTCGCTGCGCATGCAGGTCGTCGAAGACATCCGCCTTGGCGTCGAGGTCAAGCGCGCCGGCTACCGCCAGCGCGTCGCCTTCGGCCCCGGCCTCATCCGCCTCCGCTGGGTCGAAGGAACCCGCCACTTCATCCGCAACCTGACCAAGAATTTCTTCGCCGTCTTCCGCTTCCGTGCATTGCCCGCGCTCGCCGCCTGCGCCGTGCTCATCGTCTCCTGCCTGGGACCCTTCGCCGCGCTCGCCGGCCCGCTTCGATTCCGCATTCCGGGAACGCTGCTCTTCGTTACGCTCTTCTTCGTCTATCGCTCCTTCCGCCGCTACAACGGAATTCCCAGCGCTTATTTCCTCACCTTTCCCGTTGCCGCAGCCCTGCTTATCTACGCTCTTTTCCGTTCCGTGATCGTCACGCTTCTGCACGGAGGCATTCGCTGGCGCGGCACTTTCTACCCGCTCTCCGAACTCCGCAGAAATTCCGGCCCACTCCGCTAGCAATACAATTTTGATATGAAGAAGTTACAAGACAAAGTCGCGCTCGTTACCGGAGCGGCGAAGCGCATCGGCCGGGGCATCGCCTTCGGGCTCGCCGAAGAGGGCGCGCACGTCGCGATTACTTATCGTGACTCAGCCGACGAAGCCCGCGAAACCGTCCGCGAGCTCGAGGACTTCGGCATCCGTGCCGCCGCCGTCCCCGCCAACCTGCGCCAGCCCGAGAGCATTCAATCGGCCGTGAACCAGATCGCCGCCGACTTCGGATGTCTCGACATCCTGGTCAACAATGCGGGCCGCTTTGAGACGGAGGCCCTGGAAAAAATCTCTGTCGAGCAATGGGACGCCATGTTCGAGACCAACACCCGCGGGCCCTTCCTCGTCGCACAGGCGGCCCATCCGTATCTCAAAGCCGCGCACGGCCGCATCATTAATATCGGATCGCTCGGGGGCATCCATCCCTGGCCTACGCACGGCCACTATTGCACCTCGAAGGCCGCTCTGCACATGCTCACCCAGGTGATGTCCAAGGCCTTTGCGCCCGAGATCAGCGTCAACTGCGTCGCCCCCGGCATGATCGTCAACGGAGAAGCCTCCGCCGAATACGAGCACTTTGCCCGCAAGACGCCGATGAAGCGCAACGGAACGACACAGGAGGTCGCCGCCGCCGTTCTCTTCTTCGCCACCGGCCCGCACTTCATCACCGGCCAGATGCTGGGCGTCGACGGAGGGCTGGGACTATAAGAAAAAATTTGTCATCCTGAGCGGAGGGACCGAAGGGAGCACGGTCAAAAGAAGCTGCTTTTTGTATTCGCCGTGCGCGCAGCACTAGCTCGAGAACAATCTCCGCAGCAGCCCCTTTTTTCGTCTTCCCTGCGGGGCTTTGCTTTCCTCTTCGATCCCCTTCGGCTCAGGTTGTTCCGGCATCTCTTCGCCGAAAAACACAGCCCGAGGATTCTCTACGCACAGCCGCTTAGCTGTCTCACCGCCGAAGCGCTTCGCGACAACATCGTATGCCTCCCGCAGCTTGGGAGGCCGCGACTCCACATTGTGCGCATCCGTCGCCAGAAAGTTCACCCAGTTCTTCTCCAGAAACTGCATCGCCAGCGACTGCGCGGTCCGCCCGAACCGCCCGGTCAGCGACGCAGCCGTCACCTGCACCAGGCAGCCTTCGCGCAACCACTCTTTCATCCGTTCAGGATGTCTCTGAATCGTCAGATTCCGCTCCGGATGCGTAATGATCGGCTGCAGGCCCGCCACTATCAGTTCATAAAAGGCGTCGTTCATGCTGGTCGGAATCATCAGGTCGTCAAACTCCACCAGCAGATACTGCTTGCTGTTAATCGTGTACTTCGTGCGATTCTTCAGCGCGTCTTCGATATTGTCGTAAGAAAGGTGGAAGTCGCATCCCAACCCGAGCGTAACCTTGCCATTCACGCGACCTTGCAGTTCTTCCAGCTTTTGCCGATTTACTTCCGGATCGAAAGCCCAGCGGGTATTCGCGTGCGGTGTGCACACAATATGGGTGATGCCGTTCTCCACCGCAGCCTCAACCATCGCCAGAGACGTTTCAACGTCACTCGCTCCGTCGTCCAGACCAAACAGCAGATGGTGGTGAATATCGATCATGATCCGGCCTAATGGCTAATCCCTAATGGCTAGTGGCTAGCGTTCCTACCATCGACTGAAAAATCTTGAAGCCATCCGCCGACCCCAGCATACGCTCGCTCGAACGATCCGGATGAGGCATCATCCCCAGCACGTTGCGCCCCTCGTTCAAAATCCCCGCAATATTATCCAGCGATCCGTTAGGATTCGCCTCCCGCGTCACGTTGCCCTCCGCAGTCGCATAGCGGAAGACCACCCGGTCTTCGCTCCGGAGTGCTTCCAGCGTGGCGGCGTCGCAGAAATAGTTGCCCTCCATGTGACCAATGGGAATCTTGACCACTTCGCCCGGTTCGAGCGTCTCAGTGAAGGGCGTGTTGGCCGTCTCCGTCCGCAGATACACCTGTTTGCAGATATATTTCAGCCCTGCGTTGCGCATCAGCGCGCCCGGCAGCAATCCCGCCTCGCACAAGATCTGGAAGCCGTTGCAGATGCCCAGTACGAGCCCGCCATCGGCGGCAAATTTCTTCACAGACTGCATCACTGGAGAAAAGCGCGCAATTGCGCCCGTGCGCAGATAATCCCCATATGCGAATCCGCCCGGAACCAGAATCGCATCGCAGTTTTCGAGGCTCGGAGAGTCGTGCCACAGGAAAGTAGCCGGTTGTCCGGCCAGATTCGCGATCACATGGTAGGTGTCGTGGTCGCAATTCGATCCCGGAAAAACCAGCACGCCGAATTTCATGTCTCTAGGCTAGCAGAATTTGAGGATCTCCAACCCTTCGAGCGGTTTACGAAGAAGCCTGCCGTTTCGGCGGCTTTTCCTTCACGGCCGTCCGCTTTCACGGCACTTTGGTATTGAACAACACCGGTTTGCGAGGCCCGTTGGCGCAACCGGCATTGGTCGATATAAAGTAGATAACAAAGTCAATCCAGGCCGCGTGATCGCATGCATTCCATCCTGATCGGAAAGGCTGCTCATGGCAGACGCTCCTAAGATAGAGGTTTCCCGCCGCGGATTTCTGAAGGGTGCCGGCGTCACTGCCGCATCCACCGTAATCGAATCCGCAAAAGCTTTCGGACGTGAAGCAAACAGTGCGCTGCAAAGCGTTCCGACTGTCGGCCCAGGTCCGCTCCCCATCAAGCTGCACATCAATGGCGAGGAACACATCGTCACCGTCGAGCCTCGCTACACCCTGGCTGAGACTCTGCGCGACAATCTTGGCCTGACCGGTACCAAGGTGGTGTGCGACCGCGGATCGTGTTCGGCCTGCACGGTGTGGATCGACAAGGTGCCGGCCCTGGCCTGCATGACGCTCTCCGTCGACGCCGTTGGCCGGGAGATTACGACCATCGAAGGCTTGTCGCACGGCGATACTATGCACCCGGTGCAGGCGGCATTCGTGAAGCACGATGCCATGCAATGCGGCTTCTGCACGCCGGGCATGGTGATGAGCTGCGCGGCTCTGCTGGAGCGCAATCCGAACCCCAGCCTTGCCGATGTGAAGCATGCCGTCAGCGGAAATCTCTGCCGCTGCGGAACCTATCCCAAAGTTTTTGCCGCAACTCTCGATGTCGCACAACACCGTGTCGCCTCAGGTCTGGTAACCCTCAGCGCGGGAAGGGAGGCATAACATGGCGCCCGAAACTGCAACCCTCGAAGGACAGCAAGTTGCCGCCACGCCTGCGAAGCAGCCGACCCGCACGGACAATTTTGTCTTCGGCATTCCGCAGGACGGTCTCCAGACGAAGCAGCGCGAGGTGCCGCTCGATGAGCCGCCGCCGCTGCCGCCGAATTCCGAGCTCACTTACATCGGCAAACCGACGCAGCGCTACGATGGCCCGGCAAAGGCCACCGGAAAGGGCAAATATACGGCGGATGTACAGCTGCCCGGGATGCTTTACGCGCGCATGGTCGATGCGACCATCCCTCACGGGCACATCATGTCGATCGACACCAGCGCAGCAGAAAAGCTGCCCGGCGTTCGTGCCGTCTACGTCATCGAGCACGTCTACGGCGTCGCGGAGCTGCGTAATCCAAAGCTGGATGGTCCTTCGCGCTATCCCACTATCCGATACGCCGGCCAGCCGATCGCCGGTGTCGCCGCAACCACGCAGCAGATCGCGGATGATGCGGCAAAGCTTGTCAAGGTGCGGTACGACGCCAAACCCTTTGTTGTCGATCGCACAGAAGCGCGCGCCACGGATGCCCCCGCTGTTTTTCCCGGTCCCGCAGATGAAGCCGGCAGCGCAGGCGGTGGCGGCGGTCCCGCCGACGTTCCCCAGAAGGGCAACGTGCACGGGCCCGAACGGCGCAAACGCGGAGACACAGCCAAGGGCTTTGCCGAAGCCGACGTCCTCGTCGAAAGCGAGTACTTTACCCAGGTGCAAACCCACTCCGCGCTCGAGACGCACGGCTTCGTCGTTGACTGGAAGCCGGACGAGGTCACGGTCTACGCCTCTACGCAAGGCACGTCAAGTGTGCGCAGCGAATTCGCCGACGTCTTCAAGCTCCCCAAGAGCAAGATCCGCGTCATTACCGAATACATGGGCGGCGGCTTTGGCGCGAAGTTCGGAGCAGGGAACGAAGGCGTGGTCGCCGCGAACCTTTCGCGCAAGGCGAACGCGCCGGTTAAGCTGATGCTCGACCGCCGGCAGGAGCACATCGTCAGCAACCGGCCCGATTCGCATCAGATGCTCAAGATCGGCGCGAAGAGCGACGGCACTCTCACCGCCATCCAGCTCACCAGTTATGGCACCGCGGGTGTCGGGACCGGCGCCGGCACAGCGGGTCCCGCAACCAACATGTACAAATGCCCGAACCTGTTGACCGACGAGTACGACGTCTTCACCAACGCTGGTCCGGGCGCGGCCTTCCGCGCGCCGGGGCATCCGCAGGGGTGCTTCGCCTTCGAGCAGACCATCGATGAACTTGCCGTCAAATTGAATATGGATCCGCTCGCGCTGCGCGAGAAAATCGACGAGAGCCCTGCGCGCAAAGTCGAGCGGCAGCTGATTCTGGAGCGCACCAACTGGCGCAACCGCAAGTCCGCCGGCTCCGATCCCGGTCCGATCAAGCACGGCATGGGAATCGCGCAATCGGTCTGGTATCGATTCGTCAACATGGATTCCTCATGCGAGGTTCGCGTTTTGCGCGATGGCTCCGTTGAACTGATGTCAGCCGTGCAGGACCTCGGCGGTGGCACCAAGACCATCCTCGCCCAGATCGTTGGTGAGGAATTCGGCATGGCGCCCGCAAATGTTGTCATCCGCATCGGCGACACCCGCTATCCAATCGGTCCTGACTCCGGCGGCAGCGTCACAGCCGGTTCCATCACGCCTGCAGTACGCGATGCGGCATACCAGGCGAAAGGGAAACTTTTTGCCGCGGTCGCTCCGGCTTTGGGCACGACCGCCGACAACCTTGCCACACAGAACGGCCGCGTCGTCTTCAAGAACGATCCGTCGAAGTCATACTCTCTCAGGCAGGTCACAGCGAAACTGCCGACCGACGAAATCTCCGCTCGCGCAACACGCGTTGCCGAATACTCGAAAGACCGTCTTACCTATGGCGGCGTCGACTTCGTCGAATTGGCCGTCGACACCGAGACCGGCCGCATACACGTCGAAAAGGTCTTCGGTGCGCACGACTGCGGCCGTCCCATCAATCCCACCGGAGTCATCAGCCAGATCAACGGCGGCATGTTGCAGGGCATTTCCTATGCGCTCTTCGAGCAGCGCATCATGGATGATAAATCCGGCTATATGCTGAACGCGAATCTGGAGAACTACAAAATCCTGGGCGCGCGCGAAGTTCCCGAGATCGAAGTCGCGCTTATCGAGAACTACATCGCAATGAGTTCCACCGACGCCGCCGGTATCGGCGAGTCTGCCGGTATCATTACGCTGGCCGCGGCCATCGGCAATGCCTTCTACAACGCCACGGGGGTGCGCATGCGCAGGATTCCCATGACTCCCGCAAACGTACTCGCCGGGCTCGGCAAGGTGCAGAGAGAGGTGATGGCATGAACAAGTTCGCGTTCGTTGATTGCAAAACAGTGGACGAGGCTCTCGGGCAGCTTGGCGACGGCGCCACCGTCAAGGCAGGCGGCATCGATCTCCTTGACTTGATGAAAGACGACATCGTCTTTCCAGCAAAGCTCGTCAACATTCGCAATGTCGACAGCCTACGCGGCATCACCGTATCCGCCGACGGCCTGCAACTTGGTCCGCTCTCGACCCTGAGCGAGATTGCCGACCATCCTGAGATTCAGCGTAGCTACTCCGCGCTGTCCGACGCCGCCGGACACGCAGCCACGCCGCAGGTGCGCAACATGGCCACCCTCGGCGGCAACATCATGCAACGCCCACGCTGCTGGTATTTCCGCTCCACCGACGTCGACTGCAAGAAGAAGGGCGGCGGCAGCGATGAATGCCACGCGCAAGCCGGTGAAAACCAGTACCACGCCATCATGAACAACAGCACCTGCGCGATGGTCCATCCGTCGTCGACCGCCGTGCCATTGCTCGGGATGGACGCGCAAGTGGAGCTCACCTCGAAGCGCGGCAAGCGCATGGTCTTGATGAGCAATTTCTACGTGCCCCCTGAAAAAAGCGTCATCAACGAGACCGTTGTCCAGCCCGGCGAACTGATCACCGGCATCTTTGTCCCCGCGCCCGCTCCCGGCACCCGCTCCGCCTATCAGAAGTACGGCGAGAAGGAGAGTTTCGACTGGCCGATCGCAGATGCCGGCGTGGTGCTGGTCATGGATGGCGCACTCTGCCGCAAGGCTTCCGTCGTTCTTGGCGTGGCCGCGCCCACGCCCATTCGTTCGAAGGCGGCCGAGGCCGTGCTCACCGGCAAGACCATCGACGAAGCCACGGCTCGCGCTGCCGGGAAGGCCGCCATGCAGGGCGCCACGCCGCTTTCGCAAAACGGCTACAAGGTTCAGCTCTTTCAGACAGCGATCTACCGCACGGTGCTGCTCGCCGCCGGACAGATGCAGCGTGACCCGAGCGCCATCGGCTAAGGAGGACCGGTATGTCAACCCCACTCGTGCAGATCCATTGCGCTTCGCTCCGCAGCAAATCTTCTTACGGCGCCTTCGGTGAATTTCACGACGAACTGATCGACGTGATGGGAGCAACCACCACCTACTGGTGTCTCAAAACCATGGGAAAAGCGGGTCCTGACGATCATTACGTTCACCGCTCTGTGTGCCGGGAAGGGCGTTCCTGCTGGCAGAGTTGCGAGAGTGACGCTTAGCCGTATCCAGCCCACCGCTCTCTGCCCGGAATCCTGCAGCATCGAGCATGGATCATCGCGTTTATGGAATTACTGAAAACGCTCTAAAGACTATGCCAGCCTTCGACTTCCGCACTCACGGCCGCACTGCCCGCGACAGCGCCCGCATAGCCGGGATCGCGCTCGTCAACTGGTGGCGGGCAGTTTCCATTGAAGCTCTCTGCGTCGCCGTCCTCTGGTGGCTGGGCCTTGCGCTCCTCGGTATCCCGCTCGCGCCTCTCTGGGCGCTCATCGGCGGACTCATGACCTTCGTCCCCAACTTTGGAGGCGTCATTACCGTCATCTTCCCGGTCATGATGGTCCTTTTCAGCGGACGCGACGAGTACCGACTGGGCCTTGTCCTGGGTCTTTACGCGGCCATTGTCATCATTGACCAGCTTCTGCTCCAGCCCTGGCTGCTCAAGCGCGTCACGCGCGTACCCATCTGGGCCTCCATTTTTGTTCCCATCCTGCTTGGCATCGTCATCCCCTTCTGGGGAGTCCTGCTTGCCCCGCCGCTTCTTGCCATCGTCTATGCCTTCCGTAAGCCAAAGCCGAAAGCCGTTCCGGCACCGCCGCCTGACCCGCAACTCCCTGCGTAAAACCGCAGCTACTGCTCGCTCATGTTCAGCTGGGCGCGCCGGAACGCCGCGTCCTTCACATGCACCGAACCCTGAAATGGCCGATCGATATCCGCGATGGCTACCAGCACCAGCGCGATCAGCAGTGAAAAGGCAAACACCTGCAGCCCGTGCAGCCACGAGCTTTCAGCACCGAACATGCAGCTCGACATGATCGTCACCGTGCCTCCGATGATCAGTACGAACCACAAGACCCCTGGCAGGCGCGACGTGCTTTCCAGTTGCCTCAGACGCCGGTGCTCGGCCATTGCGCTCAGCTCATACAGCGCATGATCCTCCGCCGTGATCTCCGTAGGGGAGGCCGCCTTCACCGACGTCAGAATCTGCCACATCTTCGAGCTCATCGCGTGGCTGGCCAGGATCCCGTCGTCGCCGCGGGCCATCGCCGGCCAATCCTCGTCCACCACCGCGTCCACATATGCGCGCGCCGTCTTTCTCAGCTCGTCGCGCTGTAATGCGGGCAGTCCTTCCCCCAGGCGATACACATTCATGACCGCGTTAGCCTCTGCGTCCGCATTCGCTTCTGCCAGCCCGAAATCAGTCCAGACCGTGTACAGCATGAATCCCACAATCACCGCGTAGGTCGTGCCTAGAATGCTGAGCTGCCAGCCGATCAGATCGTTATGCATCTTTCGGCGCTCCGTAGTCCAGAACCGGTTGACCGCCATCTTGAAGAGAAGCGAGCAGACAACGATCAGAATAACGATTACGACATCCTCCCAAGTAGTCAGCATTTCCCAGCCTTCTGATCCGACAAAGCGATTTTCACCACCGCGAAACACTCTGACAGAACCCGGAGTCATTTTCTACATGTATTTGCTCGCCGTGCCGGAGTGGCCATCCGTCTCAACCGCGTGATCCCTCTTGAATCGGTTTGATCGAATCAAACTCTTTAGGCGCTTACAGCCACCGCAACTAATTCCCGGAGTTACCGTCTAAATGGTCGCAAGGCATACCCTGCCCTATGCATCTCATACCCTCTACGCCGACGGCGTGTTCTCGCTCCTCGAGTTTCCGCGAAAGCGCCTTTCCTTCGCTTGCCGGTGGCAAACCCGGTCATTGGGCCCGTCCCTTGACACGGCTCTTCGAATCGCTTACAACCGTCGCATTCGGGGACTCGCTATTTTTCGACGCTCTGCTGTTTTCCGTTCGAGACCCGCATAGATTTCTCTCTGTTCCTCCTCGCACCGCTCCTGACGCAGTCGGCGGACGGGTATCGGTTGAACGCATCCCCAGAATGCGAACATCGACGCACCGTAACAACATGGAGTGCCCGATTCAATCGTCTCAACACTGGATAGGATGGCCATGCTCGCAAAGATTCTCCGCTCCCTAAGCCCCATCGCCTTCGCGGCGGCAGCCCTCACCCTTATCGCGCCCGCCCTGCTCGTTGCGCAGGCCACATCTTCGCTGGTGACTACCCGCCTTACCCAGCCCATCGATGAGAACTCCCGTGTCACCCTCAAGGGAACGCTCCATCCCCTGGCCAGCGCAGCCAACGATCGCGGAGCCGCGCCCGACAGCATGCCCCTCGACCGCGTCCAGGTGGTGCTCAAGCGCAGCGACGCGCAGGAGTCGGCCCTGAAGCAGCTCATCACCGATCTGCACACGCCTGGCTCGGCCAGCTATCACAAGTGGCTTACGCCGGATCAGTTTGGCAAGCAATTCGGCCCCTCCGATCAGGACATCGCTACCCTCGAATCCTGGCTGCAATCGAAGGGCTTCAGCATAACCAGGCTCAACCCCGGCAAACAGACCCTCGAAATCTCCGGGAACGTCGCTCAGTTTCGCGACGCCTTTCACACTCAGATTCACAAGTACTTGGTGGAAGGACAGACGCACTACGCCAACGCCGCCGACCCGCAGATTCCGTCCGCGCTCGCGCCGGTCTTCGGCGGTTTCACCTCGCTCAACAATTTCCGCGGGAAGAACTATGCCAAAGTCCTCGGCAAAGCCACCTATGACCCCAGGACCGACAAGGCCACTCCGCTCTGGACTACAGGCCCAGGCACCCCGGCTATCGATAATAACTATGTTCTCGCGCCGGGCGACTTCGCCGTCCAGTATGATCTCAACCCGCTTTACGCTGCCGGAGTCAACGGCTCGGGCCAGACCATCGCCATCGTCAACGATTCAAACATCAACATTTATCTCGCGAACCAGTACCGTACCCTCTTCGGTCTGAGCGCCAACCCGCCCCAGGTCATCATTGATGGCAATGACCCCGGCATCGACGGTATCAATGATCCGGACGGCCCCAACGGCGACTCCGTCGAAGCCTATCTTGACGTAGAGCAAGCCGGAGCCGTTGCGCCCAACGCCACGATTGATCTGGTGATCGCTTCCGACACAGCTCT